>ERZ794936.124-NODE-124-length-54049-cov-6.925492_pt1 | contig 54049 bp, 31 predicted proteins | sample MGYA00511083_ERZ794936 | MGnify/ENA primary metagenome ERZ794936 (study PRJEB30137, sample SAMN04331409) | food metagenome | isolation source: Y2 must sample point D1 replicate A | place: Australia: South Australia | collected 2014 ... | reverse complement strand
ACGATCTTTGAGCAGCCAAAGCCTCAGAGCTTATTCCGAACTTAAGAAATAAATTTTGCCATGTTCACGAGTGGGAACAGTGTCACGAAAAGTTGAAAGCTTCTCTCTTTTTGTATTCAACGACATAAAAAGTACTACGCCCTTTAGTTAGCCACGAAGCAACGCACACGGTTCATGTCGTACAATATGGTGAGATCCTGAATATTATTTAGGGATTAATCAAGGGTCACTCGCCCACATCCGTTGAATGCTGACTATACAAGCGACTACAGCGCTCTTCTGAAATGGCCTTAGAGTGCATAAATCGGTGACCTTCACGCACTAGATTATTCGGAATACATGGGCAGAGTAAGTCTGCAAATCACAAGTTCAAACGTGAACTAGACTTTCGATTTATCATGTCTTGCTGCGAAAACTCGATCGATAAAACAAAAGTAAGGACTTTGCGATGAAAACGAAAGGTCCTTGTCGCGTCGCAAAGCCAACGATAGCTTGGCGCAGCAGCACTCGTTGAATCAACGCTGAGAGATTACCGGATGCAATAATCAGTCATGAAGGTCTGTCTGACGAAACCTTCATGCTGGCTAGTTGCGAATGGAAGACCTCACGAGCAGCCTATGGAACGTGATTCTACTGAAGACCGGGTTCAAAGGGTTTGTCGGCCTAAAAATCTTCATTCTTTGCACATTCAGTGTTTCGGTGACATACGCTTATTTCACCGCTCGCACTATTTATATGGTCCTTCCACTTTCACGCGAACTCTAATTAATACTGTTCGGGAGTATTTGTCCGAAAAGCCTACTGCTCATTCATTAGAGCGTGCGGAGAATGGTATTGGGCTCGGAGTTCAGGGCGGTGGGGGCGGTGATCTTGTGCTCAAGATTTGAACTAACAGCACATAGAGAGGTAGCACATCAGGTATTTCCACAGAGCTACACTTTCAAAGGAAAGTCGAAGTGACGCGGAAAGAGGAAGTATATGCACTTAACCAGCAAAAGTCGCAAGGCACAAGACACTGGAACAGGTGATGGGTCTCAGGCACCGGCTTGGACGTACTTGGGCTCTCCAAGATACGTTTAGTTTGGCACACTCACTCGAAACGAGTTTTTCATTATCTTTGATAAAAAATAGCAATGGAAAACAGTTAGTGACGTTGTGAACACTTGTCTCAAGCCCTCTGTCGTGAGAGACCGTCAAAGATATAGTTATGTATCGTTCAGGGAGAGTTGACGTAAGTATTGGTTTGTATCAATACTACATTCACACCTGACCAGCCAACTGCAAGCTGTTAAGAACTGTTTAACGGAGCCAGATTGCTCGTTCCGCTTTTCACTGCATCAAGACAAAAAGGAAGGGTCAAGCTCATTTAATCTACTTTCGCGTTCAAGTGCCTTAGCAGGATGCGAACAAATATGGAAGGCCGAAAGTAATATCAGCCTCATGGCAGCCGTGATGGGCCGGCTTCTAAACCTAAAAGTCCGCGAGACGCAGAGTTTTTGAATGTTGCACAGTGGTATTTAGGTTTGTTGACCGCGAACTCATCCCGAAAAGGAAAGCACATAAACAAACAATTCAACAAATAATTTGCGCACTGGGTCAAAATGTTTTGTCACACCGGCCAGCTTTTAACGGATTACTAATAACAATGAATGATTCGAATGAACATTCTGATCCTTTCTTGGATCAACAGACTCCAGCTGCACCTGATGCCGTTTTCACTAGCGACCGTACTTCTTCGAGACGCTTCTACGAGTTGAGTCGGGAACGGTCGATCCCGAGTGCCGACCCACTGTTCAAAGGCCAGCTACTTTCAGCACCAGAGCTCCCCAGTCAGCGAAGGTCACCTGATATTTTTGCCAGAAGCTCATATCAGAGCAAGCAAAAGGCCGATATCCATTCAAAAGCGCCCATACCCCCCTTGAGATTCGACGTCGACAGAACACCGAGGGCCACATTTACACTTCAAGAAAGCCCTAAACGTAAGAGAAATAATACTAGCTATGCTCCCTCCGAATTACACCCCTCACTGAACACCGAGCTACGCGAGCTGGATTCCTTTAGATCAACTACAAGTGACAGAATTTTGGAGCCTCCGCAACCAATATTCACGTCGGGAGCCTTGGGTATGGATAAAGCCTATGAAAGCGATGCTTTTGATGAGCTTACTCTCCAACTGCACAGTGACCGGGACTATGCCTACCAGATTTATCAGAAGGAATACGATGATAAGGAAAGCTATTCTGATGCGCAAACCGCTTTCAGTGGTTCCTCCTACGTGTCATCGAATCCGGAAAGTGATTACTTCAAAGCCTCGCTTGACCAAGACATGATGCAGAATATTACTAACGGCTACATCCCCAATCGCGAGAAAACTTTGTTGAAACGTAAGGTGAGAATAGTCGATGGTAACTCTGGAAATTTGGTATTGGAAAACAGAATTCCCGACGAGCTAAGAAAGGTTCTCACCCGGACCGAATCCCCATTTGGGGAGTTTACCAATATGACATATACTGCTTGTACTGCAGAGCCGGATGACTTTGTTCGAGAAGGTTTTACTCTTCGAGCTGCAAAATATGGTAGGGAAACCGAAATAGTTGTTTGCGTTACAATGTATAACGAAGATGAAGTCTCATTCGCAAGGACTATGCATGGAATAATGAAAAACGTCGCCCATTTGTGTTCCCGAACTAAGTCTTCCGTCTGGGGAAAAGATGCATGGAAAAAAGTTCAGGTGATTATAGTCTCCGATGGAAGAAATAAGATATGCGACTCAGTCTTACAGTTGTTGACGGCAACAGGTTGCTATCAGGACAATTTAGCCAGACCATACGTCAACAACAAGAAAGTCAATGCCCATTTGTTTGAGTATACAACTCAAATATCAATCGACGAGAATTTAAAATTCAAAGGCGATGAGAAAAGTTTGACCCCAGTCCAAGTCTTATTTTGCTTGAAGGAGCTGAACCAGAAAAAAATCAACTCGCACAGATGGCTTTTCAACGCCTTCTGCCCTGCATTGGATCCCAATGTTGTTGTCTTGTTAGACGTAGGGACCAAGCCAGACAATCATGCGGTTTATAACATGTGGAAAGCTTTTGATCGTGACTCGAATGTTGCGGGCGTCGCTGGAGAGATCACCGCCATGAAAGGTAAGGGCTGGATCAATTTGACGAATCCTCTTGTTGCGTCTCAAAATTTTGAGTACAAAATGTCAAATATTTTAGACAAGCCTCTAGAGTCGGTGTTCGGATACATCTCAGTTTTACCAGGAGCGCTTTCTGCTTACAGGTACATCGCATTAAAAAATCACGAGGATGGTACTGGACCGCTACATGCTTACTTTAAGGGTGAGGACTTGTTGACTAGTCACCATGAAAAGAATAGCAAAACGAACTTTTTCGAAGCCAACATGTACTTGGCGGAAGATAGGATTTTGTGCTGGGAGCTTGTTGCTAAGAAAAACGAAAATTGGGTTTTAAAGTTTGTGAAACAAGCCACAGGTGAGACAGATGTGCCCGAGTCTGTACCCGAATTTTTGTCACAAAGGCGAAGATGGATGAATGGAGCATTCTTTGCAGCTTTGTACTCCTTACGACATGCGAATAGGATTTGGCAAACTGATCATTCATTCACCCGCAAATTCTGGTTTTGTTTCGAGTTCGCCTACCAATTTTTGACATTACTTTTCTCATTCTTCTCGTTGAGTAACTTTTACTTGACGTTCTATTTTTTGACCGGCTCATTGACCCTGGATAAGAGTCTCGGAAAGGGCGGTTTCTGGATTTTCACCATATTCAACTATCTCTGCATATGCGTGTTAACCTCGATGTTTGTTGCCTCTATTGGTAATAGACCGCAAGCTTCGCGAAACGTTTTCAAGGCGCTCATGATTCTTTTGACAGTTTGTGCATTATATGCTTTGATTGTTGGTTTTTACTTCGTGATCACCACCATTGACAAATTCGGATCTGGGGAAACATCCACATATGTACTTGTTAGTATCGTGGTATCTTTGTTGGCTACCTATGGACTTTACACATTGACCTCCATTTTATACTTGGATCCTTGGCATATGGTGACATGCTCACTTCAGTACTTCTTGATGATTCCATCGTACACATGCACCTTACAAATATTCGCATTTTGTAATACGCATGACGTCTCGTGGGGCACGAAAGGAGACAACAATCCCAAAGAGGATAAATCGAACCAGTACATCATCCAGAAAAATGATGAAGGCGAGTTCGAGGCAGTCATCGCTGATTATAACATAGATGAGGTGTATCTCGATACCCTATACAACATTCGCGCCAAGAGATCCAGCCAAAAGGTCAAAAGCAATCATGCTCAAAATGACAGAGTTGATGGGGAGGATTACGCAAAGAACGTACGAACAAAGGTGGTTTTGGTGTGGCTATTGGCGAATCTTGTATTTATTATGACGATGTTGCAAGTGTACGATCCCGGTGAGACTTCTAAGAATTATTATTTGGTGTTCATTCTCTGGTTTGTGGCGTTGCTAGCCTTCGTCAGAGCAATAGGTTCGATCGCATACCTCATTCAAAACCTAGCTCGGAGAATTGTGGAAACGAATAGCAAATGGAGTCACAGGAAACACGGCTACTCGGATGCTAGGACGAACACTCTAAATTAGCTTGTAACTACTCGTATATTTTATATACAGGCCAAAAAGAGTTGGTGAGAAAATTTCTATGGTTTATATTTGACAATATAGAAAGTCGATACCATGGTTGCTTTATCAAGATCAACAAAGCGCTCGGCATCGCCCATAGCAGGTGGGAAAGCTAAAAAGATTAAATCGACTTCATCGTCTATCCTTCATTCATATTCCAGACTCCCCACTATAAACAATCGACCATCACAAAAAACACAACCTTTGGATATATTTGTATGGGGAACAGGCTCAATGTGCGAACTTGGCCTCGGACCAGAGGCCAGGACGAAGGAAGTGAAACGTCCGAGATTGAACCCCTTCTTGTCAAGCGATATGACTGGTGCATCCGGGATAGTGGATTTCGGTGTTGGAGGGATGCATGTTCTTGCATTAGATAGCAACAATGTTTTGTGGTCATGGGGTAATAATGACAGCAAAGTGTTGGGTAGAGACACATCTGCCAAGGAGAATTTAAGATCCATGGATGATGCTGAAGATTCTGATGATGACGGAGACTTAAATGCAGCTGAATCCACTCCGGCAAAAGTCGAGCACATGCCGGACATCAACGAGAAGATTATTCAGGTTACAGCCACCGATAATCTCAGTGCAGTATTGTATGAAAATGGTGAGGTATACACATGGGGAACATTCAGAAGTAATGAGGGCTTGTTGGGCTATTCCAAGAATATAGAAGTTCAAGAAATTCCCACAAAAATGGTCGGTCTTGAGAATATAGTGCAGTTAGCGAGCGGAAAAGATCACGTCTTGGCATTAGATGCCAAGGGTATTGTGTACGCCTGGGGAAATGGTCAGCAATACCAATTGGGCCGCAAAATTCTCGAGAGACATAAATTTGCAGCTTTGGACGCACATGCATTTGGTCTCTACGATATCAAGTACATCGCTAGTGGAGACTTTCATTGTTTTGCAATCAATTCTCAGGGTGATGTATTGGCCTGGGGCCTCAATCAATATGGTCAATGCGGTATCACAAATGACCAGGGGGAACTTGAGGATGGGTCGATGATTCTGAGACCTACGATAGTAAAGGCGTTACTGGGCAAGAATGTCACTGAAATCGCTGGTGGCGAGCACCACACCTTGGCGTTGACAAAATCAGGAGAAGTCCTATCTTGGGGCCGCTATGATATGCGGGAGATTGGTATCGCCAAGGATGACTTACCGGAGTACACGTATAATGATCAACACGGGAAACCCAGATCTGTCCCAGTACCCACAGTCTTGAACATTGCCAACGGCAAGTTAAAGTTCAAAGCGATTGGCGCAGGTTCTCATCATTCCTTTGCAGTCACAGATGATGGTGTCGTCTATGCTTGGGGTTTTGGTGATACGTATGCTCCTGGGCTCGGGCCTCTTGACGGAGACGTCGATACACCTACTCGAATTTTCAACACAGCGACCAAAGACATTGACATCTGCATAATTGGAGCTGGCGGGCAATTTTCAGTAAGCGGCGGCAAAAAGCTTCAGGACACGGACTCTCAAGCAAGAAATGCAAAGTATGAGCAAATCGACGGCTGATCATGACTGGCCAGCACACTTCCATTTTCTATGAAAGTTCAATGACCGACTACGATAGTCCATCAGAAAATATGTCTCATGCAAAAAGCAGTTCGATGTGATTTGATATTCGACGACGCAACTGCACATAGTAAATAGAAACTAAAAGAACGACACTCACTTATAAATCGTAAGCCTTGCCTAACGTCCCTCTCTGCTTTATTCACATCATGCGCATAAGGACAAAACTCGATCTTGCTTCATTTGGTCATCCCCCATCATACAGCTCGCACCAAGAGTGATAACAAAATCAAAATTTGGAAAAACTTCATGAATGTTGGATGAACTTTTTCCGAATAATATCTTATTCTTTTAGAATTTGTAGCAGTACATATACCATAATGATGAATATTATGACATTATTGACATCTGTTTACATACATAGGTAGATTGACTAAAAAGGAAGTTTTCTAGTAACACATGTACCCTTAATATGGGTCACTATACGGATATGTAGCATATCAATTTTGTGTGTTAAACCACATCAGGAGCATACTGTTTCAGAGATAATTCCAATGATTTTGTCTGTACATCTAGACTTGATCATGTTGAACACATCATTCTCAATTGATGTAAGAGTACCGAAAGAAGAGAAGTTACACTGCTCACTACCCATCTTGCCAATCGAGTCACAAGCGAAAGACAACAAAACGCAGAGCAGTTCTGATTCTCCAAAATTCAAATCGGCCAAACAACCAATCTTCCAACGATACGCGCTACCTATTTCATAATATATAGCAAGAGCTAAAAGATGGTAAACGGTTCTAGCATATGCACATTCAAAATAAACTCCCTCACGAGGAGCATAGATCAATTTGTCGCTGACGATATCGCAAAACTAAGCGGGTGTATTAGAGAGATACACGATGTTCAAACAAGCACACCTCAGATGCCCATCTCGGAAGCGAGATAGTTGTAGCGCACGAAACTTGCTTGTTCTATCATTGAATGATTTCGATTGGCATGATATACATTACGCAATTTTCGCGGACGCCGAGGCTGGCAGGCCTTGGCTGCAACAGTCTCACATCGCGGGCATCTTTCCCAATCCTGGGTCCTATAACAGAAAGGCATGAGAACCAACTGCAGATTATGCGTGTGGATCTCTGTATACATTGACTTAACAGCAGCTATGTATCAGCGTGGCGTATGCATTGAAGAGCAGTCTTTTAAAAAAAAGAAGGTCAGACCCTCAAAATACATACCACGCGACTATAATGCTGGCTTAAGAGCAATAAGCTGACGTGCAAGATTGTTCATAGCGACGGAACATAAACCTCGTTGACACAACAGCACTCCCACATACCCAGAATCACCGTATGACTGTATGACAAAAACGACATGTGCTCTTGAAATACAATTTCAAAAATAACTAGAAAACAACACAAGCACGATTCGCTTCTAGGTTTAAGACCTAAAACTTTATATACACCCACATCCCGCGTCGACCGCACTGTCGGTTAATTGGAAGTAACATACTACAAATGTCCTTGAAAAAGTCTAAGAAAGCAAGTTGGGTACCATGGGCATGACTCAGACTCGCACCACCGATTAAAAAATTGGGCAGATCATATATCAGATGTAGTGATTGACGTTGTCCTTTAAGCTCATGTCATTAAAGCTTGCATCAATTCAAGCGCAGTTGAATAACTTATCTAATCAGTAGAAGTCTCATTTACATTTTGCTCTCACCTTGTAAGCCGGTCAGGGTAGATATTCGAAAAGACTATTGTATACCAAGATGTTACACCCATGCAGACACTCAAGGGCACCGCACCAGATGTGTCCCACAGTAAACCAAATAGCGTCAAATTCGATTTAGCCTGGCTCTGTCATTCCAGTAACCTAACGTTCAATTGCTGCCTTTACAAACAGAACGTTTTCCAGTTCCAAAAGTGTGATGCAAACAGTGCGGTATTAAGAGTAGTATGCGGAATTTAATTTCAGGAAGCGACCGTCGGCCGAAGATAAGCTTACGTTCACACTATTACTCGTGGTTGTTTTTTTGCAAGTAAAATTGGGGACTCGCAATTGGCGCATTGCGAAGTACTGGCAATACTTGACGCTTCGTGAACGGGACTAGTTGTGATTGAAAGGAGATATTGGCCTGAACGTAGGCTAGCGATGCACATTCAAATCGCTGTTACCCCTCCCGCAAAGATTATACACGGGTGCAAAAGATGATAGATCCACTAACAATTAGAGATCACCCGATTTTCGACAATTAAATTCGCAATGCTCGAATCAACTTGATGTGTGCACATGATTCATGGCAGATCTTATACGATCCTCATGAAAAATAACAACATAATTAATCCACGTTTGTCTGAGTCAACTCATATCCATTACGACTCAGTAAAAACTCTTACTTTTTTCCCATAAATTATCCTATCGATCCTTGAAAGCTTGGTGCAGCAGCGCGCTCTTTACTCACCAAAGAAGAGAGCTTGTAACGGTATCAAAGTATATCTTTGAGCTGTGGTGAGCCGACCAATCAATCCTTAATCAAACTTTGATATCTGTTTTAGATCCAAACATTCGGAGAGCAACAGGGTATTTGAACCGTATTTATCACACTACCTCAAAGCGAACCCCGGACCCAAAGCGTTCGATAAAGTTCAAGTCACCTTATTGAAATCTACAGTGGAAATATTGGCACACAAAAAAAATTACACATAAAGTGGAAGTACAACCCAGTGACCGTTTTTAAAAGTGTGTGCGTTGCCTGGAGAAACTCGGACTGCAATCACATCAAGAAACTAAAGTATAACTGAGAAACCCGGCAGAATTGTCTTTCAATATCTGTATTCTTCGATGCAATCGATGACATTCTGCCGACAGTTGTCGCAGAAAAACATGTATTCGCGGAGCCATGCACTAGAAAATGATATAGTGTATTTCCAAATCAGCTTAATGTTTAGAACAATCTGACTGTATCGCAAATCAACTACTCGCGAGAGTCAACGCCTGGGCCATTTAATAGGTGATGTGTTACCGGGCAAATGGTGCCGATCATTTCGTTTACAACGAGGTTCCATTCGCTTTCCACAAAGATTACTACTTTTAATATATCGGTAATTCCTCACTCGCACGTCTTCAATCTCACATCTGATACAAGGATAGAACTTAGATTTTCGATCATGACATGATATCATAAAAGAGACTGAAACTTTTTTTCGAAATCCGCTATCTTGATTAGGGGCACTCAGATATCCGAGCAGCAAAAATAGAAGTTCCCTTTCCTTTGACTAGTACGTACTCCCGTTTGATCCGTTCATTGTAGAAGTTTTTTCTTTTGCAAACGTAAGAATAAGTAAATTGCTATTTTTATGGTATGATGGTACTTGTGACGTAGTGCGGTATGTTTTGGTTCTTTTGTTCCGGGCTATTTAGTGAAAAAAATTGTACGAGTACATGGCAGGTGATCGTGGGCAAAGGGTATGGGGGTAAATGTTGATTCATGCGTGTCATATACCGACTTCGATATGAATACAGTTATACCTCCTCAGGCTAACTTTGCTCCCATGCGTTCGCCTTTATTGTTACTTATCGCCAGGCCTCACTCTCACTACAAAATAGTCTACGCATAGCCGTCACAGGATGTTGTGTTCACTTTGGCCAAGTGATAATTTGCTACAAAAGTTTTTTTATACCAGATGCAGAAATAATTGAGCATAAGTTGCTTGTTTCACTGAGAAGTTGCTGTAGGGAGTGTAATGTTTGAAAAAAAAACACGAAATGGGATTATGTTGCTGAATAACTATCATGTCCAATGTATGAAACAAAGATTAATAAAAGAGGACATCCGCAACGTGGAAATGGCCGTTGTTTTGAATCGTGAGTTCTCCTACTTATCATTAAAGATTTCTCACGCATTTTAACCATGATTCAGTTATGTCTATAGCTCCCTGAATATGAATGTAAGTATGCTCTCGTTGACGAAAGATAAAACCATCGCTTAATCGCTCGCAATACTTTCTAGTCTGGTGCGGACAATACACCCGGGTCTTTTTTTTTACATTGTTTCTTCGGGTCGCGGGCCGGTGATAACGATTTTATATCACAATAGTGTTCGCCTGACTCAGTTTGGGTGCATTGACTTCCATTGGAGGGAAAGATTGTATGCGCCAAGTCTCGGGCCCGGACGGTCGCCTATCTAAATCGAATACTGAATTTTCCTACTGGTGTAAAAGTGGGCTTTTTTTTGCTTTGGTCTAATTACCAGGCTTTTTTTTTCAAGCAAATGTTGCGAGGATTGATGCAACATTCGAGCAACGCAGTATGCAACATTCAAGCAACGCGGGTTGTGACATTCGAGCAACGCGGGTGGTGACAATTTCATGTTCACATTATCTTCTCTTTCTTTATGATATCCGATTAGGGGTTAAGAGTCGGAAATGAGCTCTCCAGGAAACAAAACATGTGAACGCCATACATGTTAGTGATAATCAGCGTCATCGAGTCGGAAAAGAATTCGATCTGCCGCATCGGACGCTGATCTGATTACAAAGTACATGTAAACCATTTGAAAGCTCTAACCATGTCACGGGAAAGAATACGGAAATCTTTTGCGTTTGTAACGTTCGAAATTGCTTCACGTTTCGAGTTCGTTGATACGACTTGTTCTGTTTAATTTGTTTCTCAACAATATCGTGTCTCTTTGAAACGCACAATTCGGCAACTTTAGAGAGTCACGCCTACCCACCCGTAATGTTCAAGTTGTCACGAACAAAACTCTGCCGGCGGAGATTTCAACCTATATGCTACTACATTCGCGAGCTATGTCTGTGTACTGCTTCTGATTTGATAGACGGGTTCGCCTTCTGAAATAGGCGTAATTGACATCACCGAAATTCCTTTTCCACGAAGCCACAATTGAACAATCCTGGCGCTTGGAATTGTCAATTTTCTAGATTTAAATCCGGTATGAGGCCTGAAAGTTTCGATTAAACTGATGATGAAAAGGATTGTTTATGTGAATCACCAAAAACACCCAAAAAAGCAGGTCTTTGACGCTTGCAAGATCTCTCACATCCAGAACAGATGGTATCTAGGCTGAAGTCGGCCAACTCACACTGCCTTTACTTATGCAAATGTGAGTCTCATAGAGATTTCAGACATCAGCACAAATTAAGGTCGAGTCTGCAAGAGCGAAAATAACCTCTATCGCCCCTTGCTGAAGAGATCCTGTCAAAATCACTCACAACACAGATGCCGATACTTATCGATCGAAAGACAAACGAGAGCTAGTGATTGGCGGAAGCTCGAAAAGCCAACCTTTGAAGTGGAGACATATTCGCCTCCTGGACCCCACTATACTTTTAACGTCAGTTCCTTAGATGCGAACGTAATGCATTTCTGACAAAGGATCATCGATTTTTTCTTTGACAATCCCCACTGCAGCGGGCTGTTGTGGTGACCCGTTGTTTTTTCTTGCATTGAGTCGATATTACACACACCGGACTCGCATAAAAAGAAATCACCGCTACCTATATTGAAACAATTATACCCCATCAGCTATGCGGTGACAGGCAAGACTTCTTTATCGATTTCGAGCACATCTGTCATGATATCGGCAGCTCTGATTAGAAGAAGGGGCGCTGACTCGCACGACATACGCGCTGACCTCGTACATTGCTTTCATGCTTTCACATGAGGCAAAACAAGCAGACACCTCTCGACTTGGAAAGAAGCCAATGAATGTGATAGTCTGTAAATTCACTAAATTTTTTGCCGGCGATGACTTCAACTAGCCAATGTGAGATAACTTCATGGGTGCGCATGGGCACGTGATGATGCTGCTCGCATGTAAATATTGATACTAGGCGGCACTAAGTGGTAAAAGAGAGTGGAATATGCTGAACAAATGGTCCATTGCCCTTCAAATATGTCAAATTGCCAGCCTTTTGTTGTTCTTGAAAGGCTTTTTCCCTCGGAAAGTAACTCTTTCTGGGTTCGGTACATTTGACGATGATATTTCACCGTTCATGAACAACTCAAGAGCACATTTCGACAAGCTAATTGTGATTGTTGTGGATGCGATGCGATCTGATTTCATGTATTCTTCGCAGGATTCACTGATGTCATTTCTCCATTCGCTAATACGTAATGGATCAGCGCTTCCGTTCACTGCGTTCTCTCACCCACCGACTGTGACACTACCCAGGCTCAAAGGTATCACAACCGGTGGAACTCCTAGTTTCGTGGATGCCATTTTGAACGTTGCCGATGACAAGGATACGTCGCAGGGCCTAGATAGTGTCGATTCCTGGTTATATCAGTTCAAAAATATGAAAAACGGGCGAAAAATACATTTTTTTGGGGATGATACTTGGTTGAAGTTGTTTCCCCCCACTAGCTTTTTCGATCGCTACGAAGGAACAAGCTCATTCTTTGTAAGCGACTTCACTGAAGTGGACCACAACGTGACTAGACATTTGCAAAACGAAATTGACGATAAGTCGTGGGATGCATTGATCTTACACTATCTTGGTTTGGATCACATAGGTCACAAAGGCGGGCCAAATTCAATATATATGGCCCCAAAGCAAGTCGAAATGGATGATGTGCTAAGAAAACTCTATCTTTCCAGAGTCGCGAATAGCAACGATACTTTGTTAGTGTTATTGGGCGATCATGGTATGAATGACATCGGGAATCACGGAGGGGCATCTGTTGGTGAGACCAGTCCAGGGCTTGTGTTGGCAGCACCAAAGCTTGCCTCCTTGGGGAGCAATCTTGTTGCCCCTTTGGGCCGGAGTGGCGATTACAAATACTATCGTTCGATGTCTCAGATCGATCTTGTCCCAACTTTGGCAGCTTTGCTCAATTTTCCTATCCCGAGAAATAGTCTTGGTATCCTTGTGCGTGAAATTTTAAGCTTGTGGCCCGATGAAGCTACTAAGAATGATGTGATTCTCGAAAACTGCAAGCAATTGATGAACTTACTTTTAGAAAGATACGGTACACATGGTGACACGTATAAATCCTTTCTTGAAAAATTTCAGTCAATCGATGACACTACGCTGGACCACTTGGATTTAATTTACACGTTGATGACCGAAATACAAAGTACTTTGATCGAAGAGTCCACCAATTACTCCTACATTGAGTTATTCAGTGCACTTGGCGTCATCTTTGTATGCACGTCTGCCGTTTGGTCCCGGCTTATGAGAAGCTTGAAGCTGCATTCAGCTAACAGACTCGAATTAGACCATTTTTTTGCAATCTTTTGCTTCATCTACGCTTTACATTTTCATGGCTCAAGCTTAATTGAAGAGGAGCATCAACTATGGTGGTTTCTTTCCGTCACCGTGTTGATTTTACACATGGTAGTATCGGGTATGCATGCATGGAAACAGTTTATACTCACATTGATGGGCTTGCGTATCGTTAGGGGTTGGAATGACTCAGGTCAAAAAGTGTTTAGCAATTCTGCCATTGCAGACTATCTTACGACGAGCACTGGAATCAATTGGCTCTTAGTTGTGCTCACTTACACATTAATTGCAATTCGTATTCATTATCAATGGCCCAGACCTACCTTTGTCGGAAGCTCGGATGGAATACGTGGGACAAATTGGAGACTGACTTTCTTTGATGTGGTGCTCGTCGGCTTCATTGCATTCATATCGATACTGTCTTTTTCTTTCAAGTTGAATCAGTTTGCTGTTGACGGGCATCCCATTCCCAATAGGCTCCAGACTTTTCATCACTTTCTTTGCAATTGGCTTGGAGCGGGGTTTTTAAAAGAAAAACTTCATCTTCAAACTATGGGTATCTATCTTTCCCAAGCATTCTTTCTTTCTTTGTTGCCACTTTCATTCGGTCAGCTTGTGTCTGTGAAACTCGGTGGCTGCAAAGTCGAAATGCTCAAAAATACCATAAATGTTGTAACATTGCTTTTAGTGCACCAAACAAGAGTGGAAATCATTCCGATTTTCATGCTTTTCGAATTTTTGAAGCTGAGCTACTGCAAACTCCTCAGAAAGTGTCTAGTCCGTGATTCGAGGGACAGCGTTGTATTACTTTCGTTGTTCGTCTTGTGCACTCAAAACCTTGCGTTCTTTTCTGTGGGGAACACAAATCTGTTGGCAACCATCGACCTTTCTAATGCATACAACGGGATCCTGAAATACAACATAGCGGCGGTGGGAACTTTAACATTTGTGTCCAATTATGCTGTTGCAATTTATTGGGCGATCTCAGCAACTGAGATCATCGCGGCAGAGGTGCTTTCATCCCGAGACCTCAATGGAATTAAATCCTTGATCTTTTTGCGAGCGTCTTTAAATTCAGCTTTCTACTCTGTGTCAGCCTTCAGCTTGATGGGCTCGTGTATTCATTTGAGATTCCATCTCTTTATTTGGTCTGTGTTCAGCCCCAAACTTTTATACTTCTGTGCCTGGTTGATTCTCATCAATTCTGGTGCAGACTTTACTTTTGCTTTTATTTGGGGTTTTCTTAAGGATTTGTGATCGATATGATTGAACTTGGCTTGGCCTTAATATCAATCAGTAAACTGAGGTGTATTTTCCAGTCTGATTTGATGTAAAGAAGCCGAAGCACCCAATTTACGCGCCTTTAATTTCTGAGCTTGTTCGACGTGAGAAATTTACGGATCCTGAGCGATCGGACAATCTTGGGCTGGGATCTTTCGATTCGAGACTTCGGAATCAGACGTTGTGAAAGATTCTTTACCACGGAAGCTTTAGTTTTGAACATAAATCAGATCCACGAAGCTTGAGTCTCCCATACGCGGTATCGCTGATTACTCGTATTTTGCGTGCACAATATGCTCAGCTCGCATGATTGTTCTACCAATTAATACAACTATAAATCAGATTCATTTTGAGGTCTAGAATAAAGCTCATAATGTATAGAACATATCCTTTTTTCTTAATATGACCGAGCAAATGGTTGTTCAGTGAACGCTACAAAATCTTGAACAAACTGGGAAAACTCAACACAGTGAAACCTTTTTAGAAGGATATTGGCTAAAGAGATATCCTGGCTACATTGTTCGAAAATAATCTGTCCCCAATCGAGGCGCTCGCGGTCTGACTTTCGTGCGTGTCTCCCAAGTCCGCGGCGCTCGAATCACCCGAACCAGTATGCTTCAAGATCAGGATATCAGGGATAGTGGACATAGATACCATTTCGCCCATAGTATAAAATGATAGAATGGAACTAGAGTAAAACTCTCACACGAAATACTTTGTGTAGTCAAAATATCCAATAACATGGTCAATACCACCATGACCAGCAACACTGACCATAGGACAGGGCTGTTCATTCTCTCAATGTTGGTACGTGCCATGACAGCTTGCTCTTATTCTGCCACTAGCCAAGAAGTCGAGCAGTCATAGCTCCTTGTCGAGGATTAGATTGGCACGTCGACCTTTTCTCTTGACTCCGGTGTGAAATCATCGTTGACATGCACTGCCTCATTTTTACGGCTTCTCGATCATGTGCCACAGGTAAAGCACAAGAAGCACACGCGCAGCGGAGGCACGGTGTGTGAGACGAAAAGTCTTACATTGTGAGAAATTGGTTCGGAAGCTCACCTGAAGCCGGATACAATGTGGTTTTTATTTCCCCTTCATCGTAAACCTATGACGTACGTTTTCCATCAGTATGGATCTGGAAAAAGAAGTGCAGTGAGACCTGCTTATAAGGATCCTTCCTTTTTGGCAAAAATTACGATAGTAACCAGGTTATCTCATTAAAGAGAGTGGAAATGGTGCACAGGTTTTCCGATTCCTATTAAAAGTCTTTAAAATCAAATCTAAATTTTCTCTTTTCGGGAAATAAGTTCAGTCAGGAGGCACGAAAGTCAATTTAAAGTGTAAATTGAACCGTCACTTTAATTACAAGTTAATAAGCATCTCTTTCCCTGAAGTATGCTTTTCAATGTACTTCGCAATTGCTCTGGGGCTGCTAATGCGTGGCTACAAAAACTGTCCGAAAATCAACTCATTGAGCTCTTTGTCTCCTACATGCTTCTTGATCATCTCAAATGCTTCATCTTTCGGCGACCAATTGAATTAAACAACTCTTTTCATCCGGAACACCCGACAAAATGTAAAGAGATGTTTCCCAAGTTACTGATAAGAGGTGGAAAGAAAATCCCCGACTTTTGTCAGCACATATGGACGATGTCCTTGGGCATCATTTTCCAAGGCTGAAAAAAACCCTTCACTGAATTGCTTTGCGAATCCCTAGAGTATTCGACAGGCTACGTTCATTCCTCTTCTCATCGGCCATGTCTTTAGGCCAACTCTTGCAATGTAACAAGCCTGTCATCACCAACGTGCCGACCAAAGGCTTACAGCCAATCCATCAAGATAGCTGTTGTCCCCCGTGCATTCGCATCGCATGGGACCTGTAAGTGCACCCGGAAAGCGTGTATTGCAAAGTTTCGGGACCAAAACAGTAGAGGTAAATCTTTCCCTACCAGTAACAATGTGGATTTGAAAAAAACTCCTTGAGTCTTCTAAAAGGCCTTTTTCAGCTCTTTCACGATTCCTTTCGGAAGTTGAGTGCCCTCAGGGCATCAGACACAGGCATCCATCCACGCGTTGAACTTAGTTCATGGAATGTCACTGTTTTTACCATACACGACAGCCACCTCGCACTCAGGAAGGGGTCCGAAGGGCGCTTCACTTGTGTTGAGGCGTCAACAATGTAAGCGGTTCACATGAGTCCTCGAATGTCCCAAAATGATGACTTTTACAGGGTCTGAACCTTTCGCTTCACCTGCTGTTTAAGAAGATTTTTTTTTCAAAAATCGTGAAATATGCCAAAAACAAAGGTTAATCATATTAGTATGGGAAAAAGATCTAAAACGGAATTTTTACGATAAAGTTAGGTTTATCTTGCTAAACAAGATCCTTATAAGCAGGTCTCACTGTAGCACCCTATGTATTTATGCGCACGCACGCGACTCATCACCTGACGCGTCTCGAGCGAGGTGCACCTTACCTCAAAACTCTCAGGATTAGTGGAATGGCAAAAAAACCGCGAAACCGAAACAACAATTTTCTATCAATTTGCAATCATCGTTAATCATACAACATGTCAATTGTGTCTTTGCTTGGCATTGAAGTCTTGAATAACCCTGCGCGGTTTTCGGACCCCTACGAATTTGAAATAACCTTCGAGTGTTTGGAACCCCTCAAAGAGGACTTGGAATGGAAGCTCACATACGTGGGAAGTTCCCGTTCTCTAGATCACGATCAAGAGTTAGATTCTATCTTAGTGGGGCCTGTGCCCGTGGGAATCAACAAATTCTTGTTCCAGGCAGACCCACCTTCGCCTGAGTTGATCCCTGCCAGCGAATTGGTCAGTGTAACAGTGATTTTGTTGAGTTGTTCTTACGCGGGTAGAGAGTTTGTGAGAGTTGGCTACTACGTTAACAATGAGTATGACTCCGAAGATTTGAGGGAGAATCATCCAACGAAAGTTCAAGTCGAGCATGTAGTGCGCAATATTTTGGCAGAGAAACCAAGGGTGACTCGGTTCAATATCATTTGGGACAATGATGATTCAAGTGGAGACCAATACCCTCCTGAACAGCAAGTCGATGAAGATGAAGAAGAGGAGGATGAAGATGAAGAAGAGGAGGCTGAGGAAGAGGAAGAGGATCTCGCTGATGAGGAGGAGGAGGAAGAGGATGCCGAACTCAATGATGTGGAAGAAGATTTAGATGAAGAAATCGAACTTGACGACGACCAAGTGAAAATTCAAGCACTGATGCAGGTCGCCGATGAGGACACTGGTAGTGGTGGTGCGACGCCAAGGGATATAGTCGAGCGCTAGCAGAATCATAAATTTACGAATTACCTGCTCTATTAATCGATATTCTGGAGAGGGATATCCGAGTTTGGGGCACTTGAGAGTCACTTCAACTCATGTCTCATCTAGAAGACCATTTATGACCAGACTCAACAGATCTATCGTCTTCTTGTCAAAAGGTGAGTCTTCAAATTTACCCTCCCATTTATCCGGATGCCATCGAAGTCCTTCTTTTTTTAAGAATGAGCGCTTCGCGGCTTTGCACAGTGAGGAAATACAATCATAAAATGACCTCACTGAGACTCCATCATTTATAAGCCGTTTCATCTCATCAAGGGCTAGTTCTCGTTCGAAGTGCTCGAGTAGGGGTAGCTTGTATCGAGAACCTGAGTATAATGTTAGTAGCTTGCATCGCTTGTCCTCTTTGGTGGTGTATTTAGGCGCTGATAAAAATGGATCATGGATTCTTTTATCTGCAACATGAACGTCCAAATTGTCCTCGTCCATGATTCCAGCGGCAGACACTGGGAAATTCCCGACTATTTCGTAACCTTCGAGAGAGTTGTTTGCATATTTCTTAGAATTGTAGTCTTTGGCCTCCGAAAGCACGCTGCTAAATTTTCGATCTGATTTGTTTGCTGGTATAACTCTCGGCTTCGGGGTCTCGTAATTAAACTCGGGATTCACCTTCACAAATCCATAACCGTTAATTTCCTCATCATCCGAGTCACGATAATAAGCAGGAGAGTTGGGCCGAGAATTAGCAGGAGTAGACTGGCTGATCGGTGTCGAGCTCACATTTAAGCAGGAAGACGTAGCAGAAATTACTTTCTTTGAGGAGCTCGAACGTTGAAGCTTGTCAGCTATAATCGTATTATTTAGCTGTTGCACTAGTGATGCATTCGAGGACAGAAGTTTTTTCGAACTCGTCAAGTCGAGAAGTGGCTTGTTAACCTTTGAGGGCTGCGAAGGCGTAAGGTCATGTATCGTTTTCTCGGTTTTTGCTCTCTTTCTCGGTTGCGAAGGACACGGTGTAAAGTCCAATCCACAAAAGCTTGCTTTCAAAAGTGAGTCACTCGTCTCGTTTCCAACATCCCCAGTATTCATCTCCTCAATTTGAGACAATTTTTGGCCTGGTGTAGAGTATTCGCCAGCAAGTGAGTCGATGAATCGTCTTTTTCGGGAATAAACAGGGCGCTTGGGGATATGTGACGCCAGATCAAATGATGTATCATGACCATCATCATCATCATCATCATCATCATCATCATCATCATATATTGGGACTTCCATGAATGTCATGTTAGCTATTGCTTCATCTGCATCAGGTGTGTAGGTGGCATCGTATCCCTTGAAATCATGTTCGGGTCCCTTGTTTATCAGAGTGACTGGAGCATCATTTTGCTTGCGAAAGCAGAGTGAATTCGGAAACTCGGTTGTGGGGATTTTACGTTGCACGTCCTTTGGTGTGTGCTGTGTAGGGGAGCCTCTGTTAATATCTAGTCGGCCAAGTTTGTTTGATGGTGAAGCAAACAAATTTACGGACCCCATCCCGACATGTAAAGGCGTCGATGCAGCAGTGAGCTTCTCAAAATCATCCTCTGGATTTTCCGATTCTTCCGAAATAGAGCCTCTATAATCTGATGCATACCAAGGTAGGGGGGACGAGAAAACGCAGTTGTGTGGGTTGTGAACATCGTTTTGATTTGGAATCGCCGAGCGATAACCCTTGCGATGTTCGCTTGGTTGAGCCATTTTTCAAGACTTCAAATGCAAGCTAATACTTTTGAGCCAATTGAATTCAAGGATGAGTTTCTCAGCAGTATTGATTTTGCGTAGCGGATGAGATAAGTGTCTTTCGCGAGAGTCTAGAATATTTTGTTTATATTCCGCGCGTGATGCAGAATCTCTCGTTTGTATATCTGCACCTCGGAAACATCTCGACTGCAGATCTGAGTGATTAATACGACGGCAAGCTCCCTCACAATGAGCACGGATAAAGTCTTTTTTTCTTGATAAATCTGATCAGCGCCCAAAGCTATCCATGGCGGAAGCTTGCGGAGTGGGCTCAAATATATAGGTCTCGATGTTATTTTTCTTCAGTCGGTTTCACAGAAAGTCTATAATGAGTTAAAGCAGATTTTTGTGTAATTGTAGTCGAGCAATCCCGTTTCACAAATAAACTTGCGAATGGCGATGTCTGCTGGAAAGTATATGTTCTAAATTTTTTCTCAAAAATAATCTTCTCAAAAGCGGAAGGTCAGTTGGGGGTCGAACGTTACAAATAATTAGAGAAACTGAATCAAAAAGAAGCCGATGTTTTATTAAGCTTGTGGTTTTTGTCAGAAGCGACATTAATGTATTCATGACCCCTCTCGCGGCTGCTGGTTTTCTGTGGTCTCGCTCATGGCGAGAATTTACTCGAATCAGATATCTGAGTAAGCACCTAAGATTGCCGACTATCTTTCGTATACAATTCCTTTCTTCGAGAGAGAATCGTAGTAGCATTTCATGAACAAAGAATTGTATGTATCTCATGACTTCATGACGCCTGGTTTGGGACTGCAGGTATTCCTTATCACTTATCTACTGGTAACCGCAATTTTTTGTGACAAACACGTGCCGCAGGTTGAGATGTTCGCGCCGCCACCGTAGGCCGTAGGCACAGCACAGAACTTCTATAGTCACCAACCAAGCAAGTGAATCATCAGCTTTCGGAAGTCGTCTTTTCGATACAAGGTTTTAAGAACCCCGTCATTATTTCTAGCCCGATCACGTCCTTGACCCTAATAAAAGCACGACTTGCGATTCAAACGATGCATGCTTTTATGACCAACATTTTGACCATTCAGGCCAGCGAGCCTCTCAACCCAAATTTGTCGTTTGGTGCCATATCTCTTCTCACCTTTGAAGCAGTGATGCAGGCAGTTATCATATGCTTCGCTGGATATGTGGTTGCCAGAGCAGGCTTGCTCACAGCAGCTGGGCAGAAGGTCATGTCATCCATTAACGTTGACTTGTTTACCCCATGCTTGGTGTTCACCAAGCTTGCGTCATCTTTGTCTGTCAGCAAGTTGGATGACATATTAATTATACCTGTATTCTATGCAGTGTCCACTTTCATATCTTATTACTGTTCCCGTGCCACTTCCAGACTATTGAGATTGAATGCTCCAGAAACTGACTTTGTCACGGCAATGGGTGTTTTTGGAAATTCCAATTCCTTACCTGTATCATTGACTTTATCATTGGCATATACATTGCCCGATTTATTGTGGGACCAGATAGCAGATGATGACTCCGACAAGGTGGCTTCTCGCGGTATACTATACCTCTTGATCTTTCAGCAGTTGGGCCAGATCTTGCGCTGGTCGTGGGGGTTCAACACTCTCTTGAGAAAGAGGTCTATCGAGGAACTCACGTCTTATGACATAGATTCAAGCTCTGGATCTAGAGCTCGTCTCATGGACACAGAGGCAAACATTACTGACGCCATTCTGGCACCTTCCGTTCAATCCACTCCTGTCGAAAGGGAGGAGGAATCTCGCTCAAGCAATACCGATGAGCGCGAAAATAATTGTTCAGAAGAAGCTAGGGTCCCAGGAATGGCAGGAAGCACTCTTGAGGAATCAAGTGCTAAGCCTCGGGAGGAACAATCGAATAAGACATTTTCGACTCTCAGGCGTAAATGGTATGCATTGGTATCCTATACTCCTGTCAAGAGGTTTTTGTCTTTCATGAACCCACCTTTGTATGCAATGGCATTGTCAATTCTCGTTGCTTCTGTGCCGATATTACAAAAGATGTTTTTTCAAAAGGGCACATTTTTAAACAATACGTTGACTCAATCTGTCAAACAGTTGGGCTCCGTATCTATACCCCTCATCTTGATTGTCATGGGATCTAATTTGGCACCAAGCAAAGATATACCTCCACCATCAAGGAACTATAAAAAGATGGTATTCGCGTCTCTCATTTCGAGGATGATACTTCCGTCGTTCATTTTGCTTCCTGTTATCGCTGCTTGTGTGAAGTACATCAACATATCAATTCTTGATGATCCGATTTTCTTGATCGTTGCTTTTCTCCTAACGATCTCTCCGCCTGCGATCCAGCTTTCTCAAATCACACAATTGAATGATGTATACCAATCTGAGATGGCTGGAGTTTTAGCTTGGGGATACGTTGTTTTGACTTTGCCCACCACAATTTTTATAGTGGTGGCTAGTTTAGAGGTATTGAAATGGGCGATCTGAGCCACACTGGTAACGGGGAAGAATTCAGGGTGTGTTTTGAAACCTACGACTTGCCTGGCAGCCTGAGTTATTCAAAGCTGGCTATGACCGTGGAACATCACTGGTTAACCGAGAATTGAGTTGATCAATGAAGCAACCTGTATGCGTGTCAAAACATGATATATGTCATCCGGCGACGGAATCTCGATTATCAAAAGAAAAGGGATGGGGAACTGCTGTACAGTATTTCGCGTAGACATCTTTTGTGTACAGGTCAAACATTCTCAATTGATTAGCTTGCCGTTACTTCTTCAACGACCCACGTTTTACATCCGATCTAGATTAGTATCGTACCTCGCGTGAAATCATACATAACAAATACTTTCTTCGATATGGTCAAAGCCAGAAAGATAGCAATGGTAGGGTCACGTTCCGTGGGCAAACTGTCGATGACGGTAAGATTCGTCGAAGATCACTTTGTGGAATCCTACTACCCTACAATCGAGAATCAATTTTCAAAGACCATCACATACAAGAATCAGGAGTACGCTATTGAAATATTGGACACTGCAGGTCAGGATGAGTTCTCAATCATGACGGAGAAACATCTCATCGGAATACATGGGTATTTACTAGTCTATTCCGTTACCTCCCGACAATCATTCGAGCTAATCGAAGTCATCAGAGACAAAATTTTGAACTCGATGGGGGTGGACTCTATTCCGGTTATTTTGCTTGGCAATAAGTGTGATTTAAACTTTCAACGACAGGTGGAAACAAACGAGGGTGAAGCACTCGCACGAAAGTTCAACTGTAAGTTTTTGGAGACATCCGTGAGGGATAACGTTAACATAAACAGAGCATTCGTCTCGTTGGTAGACGAGATAGAACTTATACAAAATCCAGAAACTCCTAAGGAAGATAAGTGCTTGATAATGTAAGATGCGAGGGCTATGCACAGTTAGAATCGTGGGAGTTCTGAATCTCCTTTCGCTCCGACGCTAAACATCTTATGATGTGTGAAGAGTGTCATAAAGGCTTCGTGCTTTATCAAAGGAAATTAATACAATGCGTGTCACATTGCAGACACTCCTCTGAGGATCTTGCATTATGTCTAAAGCCTCCGCCTGAACAGTGGAACAAGCGAGGTTGCGATTTTATGTCGAAGAAAAGACGACGTGCAAAACCTTTACCAGTGAAAGCATACTCTTGTTTCGAATTTCAACCGAGTTGAATTAGTGTTCTCCACACTGCAACTACTAAAGAACTTCTTCTCATCTCTGCATATATACAGAATCTGAAAAGCAACTTGTTTATATAGAGGCGCCCCTAGGGCGCTAGTACTTTGAAAGTGATGCGACTCACGTTCATGTCTCTCTGTTCGTGTGATGTACGCTAATCCTTTCATTATCATGATGCCTTGCCCACTGGAACCTTGGATGATCAACTGTAAGTAACCGTCAAGAATTCAGACGTCTCATTCCTTTCATAGGACACTACAATCGATTTAAAGTGCGGAACAAATCTATACGTTGAGAGCTACTGCGTCATTTCTTTCAGATCCGTAACGGCTAGAACCTGCGCTTTTTACAATTAAACTAACCAATGTTGCATGAGTTTGTGAATTTTGAACTAGTTAACGTTTATTGACGTCCTAAGTGAGTCGAAACCGGTCACAAAGAACCATACAAGAACAAATTAAGGGCTTGAAATCCAAAAAAGGCAAATTAGAGCCCGTCTGTGAAGCTAGAAATATCACCTGGCATGCAGTGACCGTCTCAGACTTATGACAGTAAGTGCACACTCCTGGTCAAACTCATGGAACATCACAGAACTGCTATTTAGCGGAGTCGTAAGGGCTAGCTTGACCATTTGTATTGCACGATTCAAGTATTGATTTCCAGACTCTTCAAAACAAACCAAACAACACAACAATATATCATAATCAATTAATAGTTTGTGTGTCTCTCACACAACACAATGTTTCATATAAGAGGCCCAATGTGAAAATTACGCATTGTCTAAGAAACTCCGAAGCCTGGGCTTTAGACTCTCGCGTAACTCTGCGAGTTTACAGTTGGGGAGTGCGCTAAAATACCTTCAACAGTGAGCAAAGGTGCCCAAAGCAGGGGGTGGGCCGATGAAACATTTCGGAACGAAAAGAACTAAGTTGGCAAAAAAGTTAGTAATAAAATGAAAGGGAAAGTAGGAAAACTGAACAAATAGTTTACTCAATTCTCCATTCATGGAAAGCTTAGAGAACAATTTAAATGAATACAAAATTGATTGGTTGTTCTTCCTCTGGTGTCGTTTGGTAGTGTATTCTTCGCGAATTGTGGAAATTGCTGTGGTGATAGCACGTGCAAAGATGCAATGCCCTCATTTCTGTATATATACCGAGGCGCGGGGCCGATTAGCGATCTATAGTAACATAAAACAAACATGGTTGACGCCCCTAAAGGAACTTTGAGATTGGGTTCTACTGCCCCAGACTTTACCGCTGAGACTTCTAACGGTCCGATTTCATTTCACGATTTCATCGGTGATCACTGGGCGATTTTGTTTTCTCACCCAGATGATTTCACTCCAGTGTGTACCACAGAATTAGGAGCTTTTGCTAAGTTGCAGCCTGAGTTCGAGAAGCGCAACACCAAACTCATTGGTTTGTCCGCTAACGGAACCGAGTCGCACAAGGCTTGGATCAAGGACATCGACGAGATCACTGGATCCAAGTTGTCTTTCCCTATCATCGCGGATTCTGAAAGAAAGGTTGCTCACGCTTACGATATGATCGACTACCAAGATGCGACCAACGTTGATGACAAAGGCGTGCAATTTACTATTAGGTCGGTGTTCATTATCGACCCAAAAAAGAAGATCAGATTGATTTTATCTTACCCAGCATCTACAGGTAGAAACACTGCTGAGGTATTAAGAGTGTTGGACTCCTTGCAGACGGGCGATAAGCACAGAATTACCACACCCATCAATTGGGTTCCAGGTGATGATGTGATTGTTCATCCATCTGTCACTAATGAGGAGGCAAAGACGTTGTTTCCAAAATTCAGAATCATCAAGCCATACTTGAGATTGACGCCTTTGGAAGTTAAAGACGAGTAAAATGTTTCTAGATTTTTCAAGTTCCATCACGGAGTATTTAATGAAATGTATATGCCTTCTTGGTTTTCGACCTTCCTTTCGAGTTTCTTGAACCGCTGTGTAGGGTTGCTAGATATTCCAATTCGAAAAGCTTATTCATACTCTCTCAACGACAATCGCAGCTGAAGCATTTTGACCCGACGCGAATGCTCACGCGCGGTTACACTGTGAACGAACGAATGTTCTCGCGGCGCGACTGCTTAATCAGTTTGCACTTTACGGAGCGGGTGCATACGAGGTCTGAATAAGTAAGAGGTACAGTACACGCTTAGATACTGAAAAAGTACGCTTCTTTGCAACTCACAATTGTCGCTGGCTCTACCCAACGCTAATGCACGTCCATCTGATCTCTCGGTTGTACAACCTTGAAATGCGAAATTACATTCTTGTCAGAAAACATGCCTTGGCATTGAGCACACGTATCGGTAACTGCTCGCAGCGAAGCTTCGCCAGTCATCCACTGAATTATGAGGAACATGAACTAATCACCAATTTGGGATCTATGATCGATCGACTCAAGGTCCTAGTGCCGGAACTTCTTCAAAAATCACTTCCCAAAGATTTGCTTCTGCCCCAAATTGTTCTTCGAATATGCCCTTCTCATTTCGAGCAAATCAACTCCTACTTACCAAGCATAAAGGGTCACGTCTCTTACTACGCTACGTGTAAAGCAGCACAGCTTCTTCTCGCGTCGTTAGTTTTGAACCCAAACGCGCATCTTCATATTGAGCTGTTCCGAACCTCGAAATTTTCAGATCCCAGTTGTGTGTACGTTAACTCAACAAAGATTTATGTTAGATGGTCTACCTGTCCAGACGGGTGCAGTCACTTGTTGCCCTCGAATGAAGGCGAAAACTCAAACAATTTCTCAAGTCAGTCTCATGGAGCAAACACCTCATCTACTGCCGATGCCAAATTGGGCTCTCACAGATGGTCAAGCATTGATGCCGTTGAGATGTTCAACACCCTGAAACAAAGCCGGTCGATATCGGGCTCTCTTTCTGATTTGGGCAAGGGAATCGTGGGCTTGAAGAAAAACAGATACAAGATCGAAAGGATAATTCTGGGTGTGTTTATTTTTGAGCTTAACAGAAGTAACGATCAGATATTGGTACACACAATTGAGGATATGAACATAATAGAAAGGGACGTTGAAGAAAGCCTCGATGACAAACTCCGTGTCTGCTAGAGGCCTACTAATAGAGATCAACTTTGAGCTCAGTAGCAAATCATGTTTCGAGGCTATTGATACACGAAAAACAGTCAAATAACTTGTTCAATGAATTTCATCATTTGATCGATTTCATCTGGACTGATATTTGAGTGAAAGCAGATATTGTTTTCGGTAGCGAGCTTAACAAACATGGACAAGACTCTTTGCTGCTCGACTAACAAAAGCTTAAAGTCTGAAATCGCTTTCGCGGTTCGTATGTTGAGAAACAACATAAAAGTCACTGACACAATCACAAGCAAAATTAAAAAGAACACAACATGAGCGCGAAAACTGGAAGATGTAATTTTGCTGCTTGTAATCGTCTCCAAAGCCGAAGTCTGTGTTTCCGATGGTACCCTGACCAAATGGTGCCCTGCCTGGACTGAATTTTGCGGTGAATGACTGTTCGTGTATTGTGTTTGCAATTCTACCTCCTTCTTCAAGTCCACAACAAGTTTGGCCGAAACGGACGACTGAGCGGACTGTGTCAGTTTTTCGACCATTCTCTTGATCCAAGATCGGCCAATCCATTTGATGTGATAAGAAATTTTGATGCTTGTGAAGTTTTCATCGGCCCAAGTGAGATAATACCTCGTCAACACACTGAAGGATCCTCCAGAAGGTACATCCGGAGTATCAGTGATGGAAAGGATCACAACATAGTCATTGAAGTCAAGGTGCTCAACAAGCTCTCGAACGCAACATTTCGTCGACTTGGGGCCGATGGAATACCCGAGTGGTCTCTGATACGTGTAAGATCTTTCTGCTTGTGTAGTCTCCGTGTCAATGTTTTGAAAATCCCCAAACTTTGTGATTTCAGTGGCTCCTTGGTCTTTCAAAGTTTTAATGTGAAATGTCTGATTCTCTCGACCAAAAAGAATCTCGAAAACTGCGCCCAAAGGTGCCTCTATAATGTCGCTGACCACCTCGATTTCTTCTTCTGACCCCTCGAAAGCCCTGGGAATTTTTGTGGGCGCGTGCGTATCAGGTCCCATGTTCTTATAAGTGGAGCCAGGTCTCATCGTCTTGATCTGTGGCTGGGAGAATCCTGGGTCCTCACCTAGTTTGCCGCTTTCGATATTATCGTAAGCTGTAATTCGGCCCGATGGTTCTTCTTCTTCCAGATTATCAAAATGCTCATCATTCCATTTCACATCTACGTTGTCACCCTCATCAATGGACATAATGTAATTGGAGATTCTCCTCTCGGAGGACTTGATAATTTCCGCGTCAAAAGATTCTGCCGGATGCGTATCTAGTTCTGAAACATCTCTTCCCGTGCAACCCAGCCATATGGCCCTCATGAAATCAAATGTTGCATCTCGAGACAAAAAACTAGCGAAAGTGTGCTTCGCAGTTTTCGTTTCCACAGTAATGCCATTTGGAAAAAGTCCTGCAGTTGACTTTTTGTCAATACGTGTGATCTCAGAATATGGGATAGTAAGACTAGTGACCCAACCTAACAAGTTGGAGTTGAAGCACAAAAATTGCTCTGTGATGTATACCCGACCTTGAAGCAAGATCTCTCGACTAATCGCGCAGGCGAAATCATCGAGAAGTCGATCAGTCAAGTCTATACTTTTGAAAAGCTGATGAAAATCAATGTTGCGCTTCATCGTGGCATATCTATACCCAGTGTTCTTGTATTTCTCACTCACGTAGAGCTTAGGGTCAAATTTTTCCTCATACCCCTCAGGCTTCAAACTGTTGCTGACTTTTCTCACATGAGTTGTTTTCCTGTAAGTTATTATTTTGGGAGACGCACTTTCTATCATTTCATTGTCGGAGGCTTGGTCCGAGCTATGTACCAAAAAGTCATCCTCATTCGTTTTTTGGTGCCACATTTTCATTGAATTTTTGAAATCACTCCTCAGTGCAGGTGATGATGAAGGTGACCCTGTGTGATCACCGGTAGAGGCTAGTGCGTTCGAAGCGTTCTCTCTGGATATAATCAGATTGGCATCTTTTCGGGTCGTTTGAGGATCTGCAGGTGCCAGCTTCAGCATGAATGCTGGTTGAATTACGAGTGACAGCTGCTTCGCTCTACGCGTACTATTCTGGTTATCTGTAGCAGGAATATGGGCACTGAACGCGAGTGGTTCCCCGTTGAAAATGTCGAGAGGCACTTCGCCACCAGCGCGTGTTCCATTTAGCAGGTTGGGTTTCCCAGGGACGGTTTCTTTTGCCAGCGCACTGAAAAAAACATCCGGCACGATTCTAGATGAGGATACTCCACTATTTGTACTCCTTGTTGCTTCAGCTTCATCTTCACGGGCGGTAGCTATCAATGGGTGTGGTCTGGCCTCTTCGACGGGAGAGCAGGAATGGTGTGGAGCGCCTGCTGCGGCTTCAACCGTCACACTCGTTATGTCTTCTGTTGAGGGTGGGAAGGAATACGACCAACCATCATCTTCTTCGTCCATAATGTGTATTTAAATTAAAGAGAGCAAGGGTGCTCACGTGTTGTGGGGTGCACCGAATAAAAGAGAGCGGTGAAGAATGAAGCACACAACGGTATCAGTATGCGCTCTTGCAGCGTGTGTTTGGTTTCGGCTACTCGTGATTCACTGTTTTTTTTCTTTCTCACGAGACGCGGGTGATTCTGAGTCTCCTCTTTTAAATTGATTGTATTATATGCGCAATCCACAAATGACTCTAAAGTATAGTTCATTACCTTCGCAGGAGTGCTGCAGGACAGCGAGCCCCTAAAGTCAATGGAATCCGGGGAAGATTATGTATGAAAACATAAGCATTTCTTCATGCCGCAGAAATCCAATTTCTGTTCGTGTTTGAATCAAAAGTTTGAAATGAGAGAAATAATGGAATCAATTGCGTGTATTGATGAGCGTGACAACTATTTATACGAGTTGGGTGGGCGTCGCTCGAGCTCGGTGAATCTAGGAGCGGGCGTGACAGAAGCTAATTCTCAAGAGACTGCGAAGCCAGTAGAGAAAATCAAGGTTGGTATGTGGACTACCGATGAAAGTCAGCGCAACTCCTACATGATAGCCACCGCCCCTTATTTATAATGGGGTAGTCCATATGCTTGCTAAAAAGTTTGTACTGACGTTCCGCGTATTTTGAATTGGATTGGAAAGACATTGAACCGGTTGATCGAACTTCAGCCATAATCCGTCAAGCAAGAAAATTAATGTCAAATTGGTATGTCATCGAACTATTGATTCTGGTAGTGACTTCTCGACCAATTCTCTTTTCACTTGTTTCCGGCAGGTCCACATTATGCATTTGCTTATAATATAAGTAAATTTTGTCTCCTGTGTGCATTAAAACTTTTGAAATTATATGTGTGTCATCAAAAATTTCGCAAAACTGGGACCCCCTACCTTAATCAGTTATACGAAGCAAACAAAAACAAAAGAGAAAAAAGCGAATCAAAGAGCTCAACTTCATTTAGCTTAAGGTGGCATAGCGATCTCGGTGGTATAAACAAAATTGCCAGCTAACAAGCACACGGCCAAGACAAATGCGACACTCAACAGTTTCATAAAGTCTTCTTCAATGCAAGACGTATCCATCTCAAGTCGTGTCTTCAGTGTATAGCATCCTAACAGCTGCAGAAAAAGCTCATCTGTGTAAAACTCAAAATTCAACTAATGGCACATGTGCACCATCTTGGATTCGGCTTTGTATCTTCCGAGAACTATTGTCTCTTCGCCTATATTTGATACTGGCAATTCCGACTCGTCGAACTTGCCGGCGAGGGGCTGTCGGTCGGGCGAGAGAGATTATGATCTATATAATTTTGAGCCTTAGCAGTTGCCTGCCACTTACACGATACTTGATTAATTTCGTTAGGAACGTTTATTCAACAAACAGGTGTCCTATGGTAAATATATTTACAAATTAAAACCTGCGATTGAATCAATGCAGGTGGCTTAGAACTGAAAATTCGAGCCGCGAAGTCTTCCTAGACTATTAGCAGCCAAAAGAGATGAAATCAAATTACTGGTTTTCAGGACGCAACTTTCTGACCTCCTTACCAACTCTCCAGATCTCCATGTTTCTGATGGTGACCAACTCCTCCTCCAATCTGTCTCTGTAGTCAGGAGCAGAGTTGAACTCCAAGGATCTTTTGGTTTCGGAGCCGTTTTTAACAGACTCGTACAAGTCTTCGAAAACTGGCTTCAAGGCATCCTTGAAACGTGGGTACCAGTCCAAGGCACCTCTTCTGGCAGTAGTGGAGCAAGCGTCATACATATAGTCCATACCGTACTTTCCAATCAATGGGTACAAAGACTGGGTAGCTTCCTCAACAGTCTCGTTGAAAGCCTCAGATGGAGTGTGACCATTCTCTCTCAAGACTTCGTACTGAGCCAAGAACATACCATGAATACCACCCATCAAGCAACCTCTCTCACCATACAAATCAGAGTTGACTTCTCTCTCGAAAGTAGTTTGGTAGACGTAACCAGATCCGATAGCCACGGCCAAAGCAATTGCCTTCTCCTCTGCCTTACCAGTGACATCATTCCAGACGGCGTAAGAAGAGTTGATACCTCTGCCCTCCAAGAACAAGGATCTCACGGTTCTACCAGAGCCCTTTGGAGCAGCCAAAATCACATCAACATCCTTCGGCGTCTCTACATGAGTCAAGTCCTTGAAAACAGGAGAGAAACCGTGGGAGAAGTACAAAGTCTTGCCCTCAGTGATCAAAGGCTTGATATCAGCCCAGGTCTCGGACTGAGCAGCATCCGACAACAAGTTCATGATGTAGGTACCTTTGCCGATGGCCTCATGGACGTCAAACAAATTCTCACCTGGAACCCAGCCATCTTCAATGGCAGCCTTCCAGGAAGCACCGTCTTTTCTGACACCGATAATGACGTTCAAGCCATTGTCTCTCAAGTTCAAACCTTGGCCGTAACCCTGAGAGCCGTAACCAATCAAAGCCAAGGTGTCGTCCTTGAAGTACTCGTGCAACTTCTCTCTTGGCCAGTCAGCACGTTCGTGAACAGTCTCCTGCATCCCGCCGAAGTTAATGGACTTCACACCACGTGTGGCCATTGGTGCAGCAGACTTTGACAATCTTGGAACTTGCTTCGTAGCCAAGGCGCTAAGAGCTCTTTTGGCAGCGATGTTCTTGGCAACGTTGGAAGATGCCTGACGCGCGAGGCGGATAGAAGCGTTTCTGAAAGACATGTTTTTGATTAGTCAAAAAAAATTGATACCAAAAATGTTTTAAGGGAAGGGCGATGAAGGATTTTTATATCGCGGCGTTCGGGGGTCGACATTCAAAAAATGAAAAAAAAAAAAAATTGAACGAAAAACGCACGCGGGCGTGCCTGAGCTCAATTCTCCGGCGCAGGGCCGGAAGCGGAGTTAGAGAAAGTGGAACTTTTAACGTCGCAAGTTTATGCTCAGCATTGCAGACATTGTGGAGTAGACTTTGCAAATTTATGCTATTATAATGACGGGTCACAAGTATCTAATAGTGTCTCACTGAAAAGACAGAAGCTCAAATTAGGTGATCCTGGAGTGATGTATGAGTCAACAGGTAGAGGTCGCGCGCAAAGTTATTGACCTTTGCGGTCAGCATATGCAGAAGTTCCAAGCACACACCGGCCACGTCCCTCTTGCTCCTTTTACAAATCTTTTGTTCGAGCATCATAATTTTCCGAATGGAGTCTATGAAGAAGTGTGATTCGGTACACGGCAAGTTGGCTGTCTGACTTCGACGCAATGGTCTTGTCATTTGTACTTGGTTGTGTCCAGCGCCGCACATCCGGATGAACGGCGAAATTTATGTTCATGCAGGCTTGCGAATCGGACTACTCCCCACACTGAAGCTATTGTCTCCAATTATATTCCTCGCGTTTCGCGATATCGCTCCGGTTACGGCATGATTGGATCAGGAGTGTGAAGAGCGTATACCAGATCTATGGTGTGGCAGCACGTTTCTGACACTACAATTTTAATAAAATTGGGCATGTCTGGGATATTCAATAAGGAATTCCACACGAGTCGAGAAGTCAACCAAATTTATTAACAGAAAACACCTCTTTCTGATAGTACATCGGTCTGGCTGTATACAGATGTCATCTATTATTAACACCTTTTCGGTCCATGCGAGTGCATCTTGCATGATATCATAATTGTCTATCTCGCTCTATAATAACTTCGTCGAGGTGTGCTGCTCATTCTGCATTCACAACCCTCGTCCCAGTAAACCATCGTGTCTTTGTAATCATCATAGCCTGCTCTGTTTTGATAATAGATGATCGTAGGTCGATTACTCGCAAATTGTGACATCTCGACAAGATCTGCTCCGATTGATCTTTGGACGAATCAGTCTTCAAGTTGTACCAAGTTTGTAGTCGTGGGGGTTTTTATTTGATATACTGATTAAGATCAGGGAGCCAGAATCGCGTACCTAGCTCTCCACAAAACTATATAGGAATATATATAAAACCCTGACCAGCTTCGCTACCATGCCTTGCGTTGATATCTTGGCTTGGCTGCGTGTGAGATTTGATTAGGTTGTCATCGCCTTAATGACTGTACGTCTCCCACCTGCCGCTTTAACTCTCGCAACAGAAGAGTCAGTAATGCGAGTCCTGTCGACAAGGAGTTTATTAAGGACGGCATCGATGTGCCGTGCGCTTGCACTGCCATTAAACGACTTTTTTGGTCACAAGCTGCCGGTTCATTGCACGCTTCACATTTTTCGTGAACTGAATCAACAGGAGGTACGTTCATACGCGTGGAACACTGCCATACTCTTTCAAGAAAGCAAAAATATATTTTTTCTGTTCTCGCAAAAACAACATTGTAAATTTGTTATGGTCCAACACCAAAACAAAATGTGTCCAATACCATTAAATTCAAGCACAAGAGTATATATACACAGAGCTAGGTAAGTCTCTTTGGCTCGCAGTCCTAAATCAGATGTATCAAGCAGAAAAAGCGAAAAAAAAAAGGATTTTTGACTCTAGCCTTCGCGCAACAATTCTCGAATGTACAATAACACATAAAAGGACTTGTGACAAGTGGATTTATAGGCCTGAGAAGTGATGGACTCACAAATTCTGGGCGTGAGGTACACCACATAACAAAAGATCATAAAATACTCAAAACATTCCGGAGTAAAAGAAGCGGGCTCCCACGGATTTTACGTCAAGAGCTTTTGTATAAATTGAGGCAGAGAGGCAAATCCAAACAAATCTTGAGTATTTTCGCTTTAAGTTGTTGAGCGCATCATGCTCCCTAAGCCAAATTCCTCCCACCTTTTATTTATGCTCAGGCAACCAGAATGTTTCTCTTTACTGCGTACTACGGCGCTGAGCTTTTCGTCTATGCAAGATCAAGTAATGGGTTCAAACAATCTAAGAAAGTCCTATACTTTTGCGCTTGAGTTGGTGTTCGAGACGCAGACTGCCGTCCTTTCTAGCGAATTCTAGCCAGTTTGGTGCATAAATCGTGCACCTCCCTCTGTTCTTTAGATGCCTGTGCTCCGTGACTGTATGGAGCGCAAGCGAATCGGCCCTCACCCCAGTACCCCTCGGCGATCTTGGTGATGACTTCTAGACTCGACTATGGCGCATCATGCAAAAAAGACTTCAAAGAATGGTGTCATGTGTATTCAAATCATAGGATGACGTAGCACACATAGTGCTAAAAAAAGCAACATAATATGTCGCTAAGGGAGTACTCTAATTTTCAACAAGGCCTGGAAAATATACAAAATGAGTAAAATTTGTTGTTGGGACCTGTCGCGCGCTTCCCCAAAGAAGCGAACTTAAATTTCACAGCAGTCTCCAATATGCAGATTTCGGAGTTACAGTCAATGTCTCCTCAAAAAACAAATCAGAGAGAGAGACTCTTTAAGTGAGGGAAACAACTCTTGCTGGACTTCCAGGTCTCCATCCAGACTTATTTTTCTGTCAGTTGGGAGCCAAATTCAAGCCTTTGACGCACCGGTTTACCTTAAAAAGTATGACCCCCAGCTCGAAAGTATCTCCGAATGATGCATGAGATTCGCAACACATCCAGTGTTAATGTTCCCTTTAGGTAATACTACCTTTCTCCGCAAACAGAAATTCAAATTATGCCACCAGTTTAAGTATGTGAATCGAAATGTCGAATTTGACGATTAGTTTTACATCGCCTATTCATCGTTAGGACCCGAAAGCCTTAGCGAATTCAGCAGCGAAGGTCATCATCTCAATCTTGGAGTAGTGTTGGCGAAAAAGCGGACACGAAAAGTCAGGCCAAGTAACAAAACTTGCAAATGTTTCGCGATGCACCGAGTGCAGAATTAAGCACGACAAATGGTAAGAATCAACGGCATTCATTCTCGTCTGGCACGACAAATACTTGCGTTGATTTTTCCTCCCGTGAGGTGCTTGATTCGACCGATAAAGAAAGAGACAAGCCACTGACTCGCTCAGTGCAAGATGAAAGATTTACGTTGGACCACGAGCTGGGTTTGCCCGGCTTGAAAAAACAAGATAGATGGTTCAGCTCTATATTCGGAAAACACCTACCAGCAATTCCAGTGGAAGAAGACCGCATGCCTTACCCCTGGAAGCTGGTAAACATGCTTAGTCGGCTGGTTTTTTTCTGGCTATGGCCCGTTCTTATCAGAGGTTATAAGCGCACTTTGGTGCCCAATGACTTATGGTACCTTCCTAAAGATATGTGCGTGGAGGATATGCATGAGAGTTACAGGCGCCATTTGAAAGACATTTTAAGAAAGCACCGCTCAAAAATTCATGCAAAATACCGCAAAAGAAATCAATCGTCCACAGAAGAGTCGCGTGAATGGCCGATGTATGCCATACCTTATGCTCTATTCCTCACTTTCAGATTATCATATTCCCTATCTTGCGTTTTCTTGGCGTGTCTGTTTGCTTGCCAAGCATGTGCACCCTTGATCACGAAAAAGTTGATCGTTTACGTTGAGTACTCATCTTATGGAATTAAATCATACAAGGAGAGCATTGGCTACACTATCGGTGCCTCGATTCTTATCTTTATCAACGGTTTGCTTCTTAATCATTTTTTCCACAATGCTATGGTGGCGGGAGCTGCATCAAAGCTGATTCTAACAAAAGATATCCTACTCAAAAGTTTCAGATTGCTGGCAAATTCGAGGCACAAGTTCAACACGGCGCGAATCACTGCCATGATGACAACGGACCTTCTGAGAATTGAATTAGCCATCGGTTTCCAGCCCTTGGTTCTATGCTTTCCGATCCCAGTGACTATCGCGGTGGCCTTGCTTTTACTGAATGCTGGGGTTGTGTCTCTTGCAGGAATCGGATTATTTGTTGTGTCCCTTATTGTCTGTGTCTTGTTAACCTCAAAGCTTTATCTCATAAGAGAGATTGTTGTCAAACATACAGATAGAAGAATAAGCTTAATACGCGAGGCTCTCAATAATCTAAAGATTATCAAATATTATGCGTGGGAATCTGCTTACAAACAAAACATCACAAATGTGAGAAAGAAAGAGATGCGATATTTATTTTTGGTGAAAGCTTTGCGAAACTTCATTACAGCTTATGCAGTCACATTGCCAACGCTCACATCGATGGTTTCTTTCGTCACCATGTGGGCAACACATTCGATGAGATCTCCTAGTGATATTTTCTCCTCCTTATCTTTGTTCTCTATTTTAGCGCAGGCTGTCATGCTATTACCAATTGCTCTAGCTACAGGTGCCGATGCTGCGATTGGTTTCAGAAGATGCACAGACTTTTTTGAGTCTCAAGAATTGGAGGAACCAAAGAACTTTATGGAGGAAGACACGGATGCAACACCAGTTACGATCGGAAATGCGCATATCGAAGAGATTCGCAAACGAGGAGTCATGGAGATACCTTCTATTGCTATTGAAGTACGTGGTGCAGACTTCGTGTGGGACTCTTTTGGCGGCCTTCCGGGAGAGGACGTCTCTTCATTAAACGGAACCGGCAGAAACACAAATTACTACTCAGAACAGCCAACAAACCTGAGGCCTTCCGTCGATAATCTTGAGAATATGAATTACAAGGATGAAGGAGTCGTAGTGGATCATACCAGTACATTTACCGGCCTCAAGAACGTAAACTTGACCGTTGAAACTGGAGAGTTTGTGGTGGTGACCGGTATGATTGGATCCGGAAAAACTTCTTTGCTCAACGCCCTTGCAGGCTTCTTGAAGTTGACCAATCCCGCAACCGCATACGTCAACATTGATAGTGAATTGCTCTTGTGTGGCGCTCCCTGGATTCAGAACACGACGTTGAGGGACAACATTCTCTTCGGTCAGCAATTTGACAAGTCCCTATATGTTGACGTGATACGCGCGTGTTGTTTGGAAGATGACATTGCTCAGTTAAGTCATGGAGATCTCACGGAAATCGGTGAAAAAGGTGTCACACTTTCGGGGGGACAGAAAGCAAGAATCAGTTTGGCGCGGGCAGCGTACACTAAATCGAGAACCATACTCTTTGATGATGTACTTTCTGCGGTTGATTCACGTGTCGGAAAGCATATCACTAGCCGCTTGTTCTATGGTCTTTTGCGAGGTCATACCAGGATCTTGGCCACGCACCAAATTTCATTGGTACTAGGTGCAGATAAGATCATCTTTTTGAACGGAGATGGAACTATCGACGTCGGCAGTACAGAAGAATTGCTCCAGCGCAACGAGGGGTTTAGGAGACTTTATGAATTTAGTGACACAACAACGACACGCCGTGAACAAAACCGCTCTACGCAAGATGACTTGAAGGCAGATAATGTATGTCTCTTATCGGATTTCGAGACTCAACAGAGTCCGAAAACCCCCCAAGTCAAGAACTTCGAAAATGATTTTGCAAAGACGCTGGGGAGTGATTTCGGAAAAATCGTTATGGAGGAGGATGTGAGTGTCAATCCTGTTACATGGAACGTTTACAAAGAATACATAAAAATGGGACAGGGAAAACTCGGATACTTTGCCACCCCGCTCTTTCTAATTTTTGTCGCATTGTCAACATTTTGCCAACTTTTCACCAATACCTGGTTGTCTTTCTGGATTGAAAACCGGTTTAGCAGAATGTCTGATCTGCTTTACGTGACTATTTATGTGGTTCTTGCAATCCTCACTGTGTGCTTCACAGCTACCCAATTCACCATCTTGGCATACATCAACAACAAGTCTGCACGAACTTTAAATGTCAAAGCCACTGAAAGAGTTCTCCATGTCCCAATGAGCTTCATGGACATCAACCCATTAGGAAGAGTACTCAATAGGTTTACTAAAGATACTGACTCATTGGACAATGCGCTTGGGGAGCAATTGACCTTATTCGTTTTCCCTTTGGCCACCATTATTGGGATTATCATTTTGTGCATCTGCTACTTGCCGTGGTTTGCTATCGCTGTGCCATTTTTTGCCACGGTGTTTCTATTTTTTTCCAGCTTATATTCAGCTTCATCTAGGGAAATTAAGAGGATTGAGGCTGTACAAAGATCGGTGGTGTACAATAATTTTAACGAGGTTTTGCATGGAATGGCCACCATAAAAGCATACAGGGCAGAATCAGCGTTCATTCAGAAAAATGACACATTGCTTAATCGAATGAACGAGGCTTCCTTTCTTTCCATTGCTACCCAAAGGTGGCTATGCGTCCACTTGGACACAATTGCTGCCTTATTCGCGTTGTTAATATGTCTGTTATGCGTGACAAATGCGTTTCACATTTCAGCTTCATCAACTGGTCTTTTACTAAATTACGTCATACAGATTGTGGGCTTGCTATCTTTAACCGTCCGTGCCATGACTCAGGTGGAGACCGAAATGAACAGTGTGGAAAGACTTCACACATATGCTTTCAACTTGCCTCAAGAGGCTGTCAATCGAGGAAACGTTATAAGAATGCCTATGAGCTGGCCGAAGGTGGGCTATGTACAGTTCACGAATGTATCATTGCGTTACAGACCCACTCTACCTCTTGTTTTGAAACACTTGACATTTGGGGTATATCCTGGGGAAAAACTCGGAATCTGTGGGAGAACTGGAGCAGGAAAATCATCGATAATGACCGGGATTTATCGCATCAACGAATTGGATTCTGGAACCATCACCATTGACGGCGTCGACGTAAGCCAATTGGCATTGTGCGATTTAAGAGCAAAATTGCTGATAATTCCTCAAGACCCAGTTCTTTTCGAAGGCACGATCCGTAGTAACTTGGATCCTTTTCAGAATTGTGATGACGACACGCTCTGGGAGTCCCTTCGTCGATCAGGTCTAGTCAAGGGCGAAGACCTACTGGTGGCGCGCTCGACAAAATGGACGCCAGGGGCCGAGGCGAGTCTTCACAAGTTTCATCTAGACCGACTTGTTGAGGACGATGGCTCGAATTTTTCTCTAGGCGAAAAGCAACTACTAGCTTTGGCAAGATCTTTAATAAGGAACACAAGAATTTTGATATTGGACGAAGCTACTCTGTCGGTTGATTATGAGACTGATGCCAAAATTCAACAAACGATTGCCACAGAATTTAGCAAATGCACTGTTTTGTGCATCGCTCATCGTTTGAGAACAATCCTAAGTTATGACAGAATCATTGTCATGGATGACGGGCATATAGTCGAAAAGGGCGTACCCTTTGTCTTGTTTCAACAAAATGGTCTTTTTAAAAATATGTGTGATAAGGCTCAAATCACGATTGACGACTTTTACAAAAGAGGATAGTCGATGAGAATTTCCATGATTGAAAAAAAGTGGTGAAAACGCACTGGATATAAATTTTTAAATCGCTACTCGCGTATCAAAGATTGTAGGCGATATAAAATAGTAGATAAGCATTGACATTTTTAACTTCTTCCCGTGATGAAACCGAGATGACACTATCATCAAACTTGAGCCATTGTCCACAAGTGCTCTTTATGTATGTAACATAATGACCCGTGTTTACCAGTCCTGTGTGATTCACCATGGCAAAAAGCTCGTATATTTTGTTGTCATCTTGATATTCGTCCGGCAAGTCCTTATGATCAGACGTGTACGCGCTCAAATCCAAGAAAAATGGGACATCAACACGATCTTCTATTTTGGACGATGTATCGTTAGCAAAATTATGTTTAAACCGCTTTAGTTGAATCGAAAGAACTGGTGGCAACGTCTTGATTCGAAGTGTGCGATGTGCCCTTGCCTCACTGCAACACGAGCGACACCTATATTTGACGTCCAAAAGCTCGCTACGAGTGAACTGGTTAAGGCAATCGTATAAAGTCGGAAAAGTCTTGGTATCTCCGATCTCAAGAGATAAGTCGACCGATGGGTCGACCTTTTTCGTAACCTGCCCACAGGTCCCACACACGACAGAGCTTTCCAACTCACCCAGAAAGATGGAATGCATGACACACTTGCATCGATCATCGTCCATGCTGTGAGGCGAAACTCGCTCAAAATCACTGTGAAACTCATTAAGTAAAAATTGCCAAAATTCATGTGCATCTTGCTCCAGAAATCCTGCGAGCAGTTTCTGTTTATACCAAGCAGTCGTGAGCAAGTTTGTGAGGCCGTGACCGTCCGACAATGGGGACGTAAAAAAATCCTTGAAAGTGGAGTCTATCAGACATGTAACACAAGCGGAGAACTCATCAATGTGGTCTTCCCCGGCTGAGTAATGTGCCTGGGAATCGCAATTGAAAAAGTGCTCATCGTTGTGGAAAAAATGATGCCGCACCAATGGGTTATGGAGCATGGTTTGTAATATGCAGCTCATAAAGCATGTCGAACCAAGATTGACTATACCTTTTAGTCCTCGAGCAGCCTGAAAAGATGGTTTCACATAGCCAACCACATCCTGATCTGCATCGAAATCTGAATAATCGCCATATGGTGGCACATTCTTGATCCTAATCTTGTTGAGCTCATTGTGATTGACAAAATCGTGGCACTGAAAACAAAAAAGTAGCCCAGTACTAGTATCGATTGCAAACATATGCTTTTGGCTTCTAGCATGACTTCGTGCATGCACCTTATAGCAACCGACATGTGGACATTGTAAACAAAGAAATAGCAGATAAAAATTCGGGTCGCCACATGAAGCACACTTCAATACTGAGCGCTTGTATTCTTTCAATTTGCTGGAGAAGATCGCCTCACTATCCCCCTGACCGGCGCAGGCTGAATAGATTGTGTGCTCTCGGGTGTTAGCGACAACAATCGCTATGGCCTGCTGATACGTGGATTTGATGGTAGACTTTGCCTTTGTTTCGAACACTTTTTTGAGATGGGAGCATGGCTGGATGCTGCTGGTATTATCAAGGGTGCAGGCTACTTGTCCATCCACTGAAGAGATCAACTTGAAGGACCTTTCGTCCGTAGCTTCAATTTTTGTTTGAGAAGATGGTGCCATGGTTTGTGAGCCAATGAACTGAGTGTGGTGGGTCACACTTGAGCTTCTCCTTCTTCACTAATTGTGCCAGTCTAGCAAAAGGAAGTGAGCAGGAAGTAAGTGACGCGCTGTTGAGAATGGATGAGTGTTCTGCAGGAGTTTTGTTTTTTATCAGCGAAAAGAAATTCGATGGATTCTTAAAAATCGAAGAAAACAATTCTATGCATTCATCGAGTGGGCCGACGTAACTTCAATACTGGGATAAACGAAAAGCCGGAAGATGCAAAACTGTGTCACCAAGATGCAGCGCGAACTTGGGGATTCAGAAAAGCCGCAGATCGCGAGAGCCGAGCAGAGGACTGCGATTGCTTTTTCGATCCACTCAACGAGTTGTAGCCGATTTCACACAAATGTCGGGTTCACTGGATATATGTCCTTTCTTTCTGTTCGAACTCTGTCGATCATGTTCGACATCATCTTTTTCTTATACATGTAGAAAGCGGCGTATTGGGTGCTCGAGTATTGTTAGGCCACTCAGCCGATGAAATTTCGCTCAAGCGTCTCGTCTCAATCATATAATACGATCGGGAGGCCGAATTACTTACTTTGTAAATTTGCATCTGGCTTTGCTTAGCGACAGGCCGAGAAGGAGGGGGCGTTTAAACGATACTGATCAATGCTTTCAAATCGACATTTGGCAACGCCAAATTGCAGCAAGTGAAAGACCAAATTGATTCGAACTTACACCTACTTGCGAGACAATAAAGTGCCTACCAAGTATATTAATGCTCAGCATGAATGTGCTTTTATCAAACACGGCCATACGGTATCGTTCTGTATCTAGCGCAAAAAATCTTCACGAAAACAAGCTTGGAGTTCATCTCGACGGGTAACAATGATATGAGCACACAATTAGGAGATAAGTCTTACGACAATCCTTGCGACGAAAAGCTGATAGCTGATTCATTTCATTTTCTACATGAAAAACTGATCGGAACCATCACATATGTACTTAGTCGTAAAAGTCGAAATCTTCGCCACTTGCTGACCCGGTATCTCGTATAGACTTTTTGACGAATCTTAGCCTCCTGGACTCCTCTAAATCTTCTTCCTGTTGATTAACCTCGAGTCGTTCATCTGAGGCTTTCACAGCATTCACCTCCATTAAAATGTTCTCAATGTCTCGGATCTTGCAATCATTGCCACCCAATTGAGTCAAAGTGACGTATTGCTTTACAATGTTCCTTTTGTGGTATATTATTAGGGTAGGGCAATTCAGGTCTGGATAGTTCTCCACACAACGATTTGCAGGAATCTCTGCAAATTTGATTTCCGGGAACTTTTGTGCCAAAGCGACTGTAATTGAATTCAAAAGCCGACTCTGCACCTCCAGTTGCAGCGACATGTGAACAACAACAAACAAATCATCTGACGCATTTGTTACTTCCTCTTCATATTCTGGCTTGGTTATGTGTTGAATTGTGCCAAACTTCGCCCGATTCTGCAAATTCTGAAGTTCATGAAAGCGTTTGAGCTTGTATTCATGTAGAAAATCTTCATCTTCGTCGTCCTCGAGCTCATCTAGCTCAGCGGCGGTTTTGTTATCGAGTCGATTATCGTGCTGTTTGCGCACAGCGTCCTCAAGCGCTTGTTCAAGCTCCTCTGTCGGAGACTTCGGCCTCTCGGGGATAATGCCATGAGCACGAAGTATATCGTTCCACTCAGTGTCCTCCGTTGGATCAACTTCGACGGGTACTTTGATGTCATTCATTCTCAATGATTTCAGAAGACCGCACTAATCAGGGGATCTCAATAGTGATGCTGAATTCCCAAAGATTTCGATCCGAAGAATGTAATGAAAGGTACGAAGTTGCGTGCGAGTCATCATCACTTCTTTTCGGAGGTGTTCGCGCAAGATCTCGCCATGAGCACAACGTCATCACGACCCTAGCAGATAAACTAAGAATTTTGCACAGAATAAATGTAAAACGTGGTACCGAGTGTGCTTGTTACACTCCTTTCACTCAGAGCCCTTTTTCAAGGAGAAGAAGTCCAAACTTGGCTATCATGATGTGGTTTGATGGGGCACATGCAGTGTTGTTGATCAAGGTGATATGACTATATTATGGGATATTGCGACTCAAAAAACTTTCGGGCTCTATTCATTGATAATACATTGATCATAATATGAGAAGGATATTAAATATGCATGAGATATTTTATTATCTCCGTCCTGAAGTTAGATGACCCAGGGGAATTTAAGCACCCGAAATTCATGCACCCTGGACACGATTGCAAAATCACTACTCGTGAAAAATCGCAAATCTCGTTCATTTCCCGAACTGCCCCATTCGTCTCATCATTGCAATAGTACGACTCAAAATGATTGGCAAGGCCGTCAAATGCTTCATTGGTTTCCCCCACACAAGTGGCTTCATGCGACAAATTTTGACGTAGTGTGTCCCCGACTGACCATCAACAACTGTAAGAGAGTATGACAAATCGCTTTCTGTCTCGGAATTGATCTGCCATGGCTTGAAAATTTGCCAATGTCACGGTGAAATCAAGTAATTCATTACGCCTTCTTCTGTGACTACACAGTCAGATAGCGGTTCAATGACTGATATTATGGCCAATTTATCCTCAGGAGCCTATCGCGTTTCAACAAGATATTATTTTCATTCAGGCGAATTTCTCATATGGATGCATGAATAACAAAAACAATCTCACTCATAATATCGGTGAAGGGATCACTTACCACAATTGGCAAGTTGAGGGTCATGTCAGTCGAAATGGCGACGATGGGTACGGCCTATAATGTGCTTTTTTCAAAAGAACAAAAAATTTCTTTCTTGGAATGTCGCTCTTCTCGTCTAGGTCAGTCAATCCACTATAAACAAAAGAACAGAGAATGAAATTGACATACATCATCTCAGAACCGTTGAAATAAGAGAGATGCAGGATAGATCGATAGCTTGGTAAATCTTTACGACACCGCTGCCTCTTAGACTTGACAAACCGCAAGATGGACAAATTGTAAAATAAGCTTTCCCGGGAAGCGACAGAAGTCATATAATGAGTCACACCGAAAGTATCAAAACTAGTAATGGGGACGGATGGCGTCTCACAAAAATTCATCGCAATTGATGCAAAGAACATGCTCTGAACGAAGCATCTTTTCATGAGCACATCGCTTTGCTTTTTTGTAAAGATTGACTTCGATAATTTGTTTCTTTCGCAAGTCTGCCTGAGCCACGGTACACTATTTCTGATATCGAAATGGCGCAGATTCATATCTCGCAATACTAAATAATGTAATGCACGACTTGCGCCACTGGCTTGATATCAGATATTTTCGCGAGACCGCCTTCTCTGCTCACTAAAAATGGTAAAATTTTTCTTGAAAACTAAAGCTGAGCTTACAAATGTTACAGCGTTGGAGCCAGTGGACTATCCTGAAACCCCATTTGAGTACACCTTTCGAATTGAGTGTACAAAGTGTAGGGAAGTGCATGGAAAGCCCATTACAATCAATCGCTATGAACAACACGAGATTACCGGATCCAAAGGCGAGGCGAGTTTTGTTTTCAGATGCAAGTCTTGCAAAAGTGAGCATTCTGCCCAAATTTCGCGAACTAAAGAATCTTTAACATCTGAAACAGCCGGGGAGTGGGTGAGAATACTAGAAATTGATGCACGCGGCGCGGATTTCATCGAATTTATCCCAGAGGGAAGATGGAGTTGCAAGGCTTTGAACTCGAAGAGTTCATTTGATGACGTCGATCTTGAGGATGGCGAGTGGTATGATTATGATGACGACAGAGGGGAAGAGGTGAGTGTGACCGAGTTCAGATGGGAGATAGCTAGGGTCTAAACACGACAAAACAGCCCTTTTGACGCTCTACTTCCGACGCAAATAAAGGTACAGTAAGACCTGTTTATAAGGATCACATCTTTTGAGCAAAAATAGAGATAGTAACCAGGTTATCTTCTTAAAGAGCGCATTTTTGGTGTGAAAAACAATTTCTCGCCCTGTGTTTTGATGAATATAGCCAGGTTATCTCTTTAAACAAGATCCTTATAAGCAGGTCTTACTGTATTTTGTTTTGATAGAGGTTGACTGCAAGCATTAACGAAATCTGCCGAAGGTTCAAGTGCTCGTAAAATATGAATACCACTCTTCAGAACAGTAATAGGTTTCATTAAATCAGCACTTCTTTCGATGATCAATTTGATTCTAAAATTTTATAAATATATACAGACTATGAGAACACGATGCCGTGACAATTATTTGGTGGCCTTGGCCAAGTAGGTGATCAAGTCGTTTCTGTCCTTTGGCTTCTTCAAACCACCGAAGGCCATCTTCGTACCCGGGATGTACTTCTTGGGGTTCTCCAAGTAGTCAGACATGGTTTGCTCAGACCACTCAACACCCTTTTTCTTGTTGGCGTCGGTGTACGAGAACCCGTCAGCTTGGCCAGACTTTCTGCCAAAAATGCCATGCAAATTAGGACCAACCTTGTGTGGACCACCTTCTTCAACAGTGTGGCATTGTAAGCATCTAGTTTTAAAAAGGTTGGCGCCTTTTTTCTCAGAACCTTTCTCGAATGGGGCTGGCATTTTTTGGATGTATAATTAGAAAATGTTTTTTCAGGAAAATTCACGGCTCGTCACTGGTTTATATAAATGCAGCCACGCGCGCCAATAAGCAGGACGATGATAATCCGGATTAATGCCATTGGTCGTACAACGCGAAATGTGTCACGTGCATCGGGTGTTAGCAACATAACATAGTTTTCATGCGAAAGCACAGAACCACAGCTTGGAAACATCAGTCTGCTAGCATCCAGCTGGGATACTGAAACACGATTTGTACTTCATGCGAGTTTTATACTTATAGTGCCAAACTTACCATGATGACTATTACTTAAGGGGGTGTTTACATCTCCGGTGGCGCTGCGCGTTTCTCAAGTGATTGTTTAGTGACGAACTTCTGGCGCGTGATATGACCGATATCTCCGCCCGGCCCGCGCCGCGACTCGGATCTTTCATCTGCATGCGTGTGAGCCTGGGAAGCAACGTAAAGAGTATGGCGTGAGCTGCCTATTAAACTGGCCAGTAAGAGTTCTGGCAGCACTTTCCACGCTTCTTTAATTGTAAATGTTAGTCTGCCTTCAAGTCTTGATAGTATTCATTGTATAGGAAGAAGAAAAGACACCAGCGAAAACAGGCTACATACAGATGAAAAGCTTTGATTGGTGCCAACGAGGGGTGACTCCTTCAAAATGCACGAGAAGCTTCAAGTGCAATAAGCTGGGTTTGCATGGTAGACCACTTGATTCAAGCAAAAGCACATAAGTCGTTGTTACTCCAATCACCCTTCTCGAAGATATAAGTGTCTCAGTCTTTGATCGACCTGGCACACATTGTCTTTGACAATGGTAGAAAGGTCCCTATCAATAACATGTTTCAAAAAAATTTAGACAGTTGGAAAAAGAAAGCGCTGAAAATTTTTGTCAACTTTTCCGTAGTTCCTCTAAGCAAAGGCGATTTCTTTCTAAAGTCATGCCACTCGAAATCATCGTCCAACCTGGCGAAGATCGGCCTATTCTGTTTGCAGCAGAGTTGCGAATTCAATCAGATGGCATCATTTTGCTAAGTGGCCGCTACTGAGATAGAAGCTAGGTCAATGATGCTTCTCGACCCTCTAAATCCTTTCGAGCTCATCTCTAACTAGATCAGATGCATTGAACAAAAAAAGTAGGCTGTCTTTTGAGAAAAGACAACTCAATTCGCGGGCACTTTCGTATAAATAAAAGCACACAAGCGAGTGGTAAGCTGAGCCCGAGGAGATATGATGCGCTTGGGACGAATGAGTAGTCAAAAAGTGAACATGACCTTCCTTACGACCTTTAATAAAATTTCATGACTTGCTGTCTACAATTGAATAGCGGAAACAAGAGGATATTTTTTCCACACAGACTAAGACCGTCAAGACACGAGACCATTATATGGCTCTTGATAGAGGTGATCTGGCGAGTGCTTCTCCCAAAGATTGTTTGTTTTGAACAAATCTCGTTAAAACAAACACACCAAGGCGTTACTTTGTGCCACGTCAAAGAAAGAGTTTTGCATCGCGATTCTGTCAAGAACATTGCGTGTTGTTCCGACAAGGTCGTGCCTACCCAAGACAAATAATCAACTTACCATTTCAAATCAATCGGCGCTGTCAAATAGCGTGAGACATGTTCAAATGGTCTTCTTTGAAGCATTCACCTGTGAATCTTTTTCGAACGCTAGCCGAGATAGTGTTTTGTAAGCAATATGCATTCTTTAAAAGGATAATATTGGGACGGCAGGGGTGTCAATGACGCTCTCCAGGTTTGTTGTTTCATCTGTCTAAATCAGAATTGGAGAGATTTTGAAAGCCGACTTTTAGCGGAAACTCGCAGAGTTTCTTACCATCATCACCGAAGCAGTCGAATATCGTACCACGCATGATCAGAGCTTCGCCAAGCAAAGCTGACATCAGGGTAAGTCGATTGACTGTCCGCGCATCCAACATAGGTCTATGAGTTGAGGCATATATTTGAAAATAGCCAATAAACAGTCAAATGAACGGAGCTGAGAGTAGCCGCGCGAGCTAGAAGCGTGATTGAAAGAAGCCTATCCGATTTGTGCAAGTTGCAATACAAACTACCTCGCAGGGGATTTTGACCTCGAAAACGACCGAGACCTCGAGAAAGATCGGGTTCTTGAGGTACCCTTTGCTTTCGAATGGGAACTGGATCTCGAATAAGATCCGGATTCGGATCTAGACGTGGACGAATCGTCATAGTTTGTTCTTCTGGTTCGTTTTCGTCCGCGACTTTCTAAAGGCAAAGCACTCAAAATTGACCTCATTTCTCGCGTCAAGCTCCCCAATCCTATGGCTGTGAAGTAGTTGATGGAAAACATGAGTTGACTGGCATCGTTCCGCAGTATATTCGTCACAGGAAACAATCCTCGCAAATCTTCCCTCACGTTGCTATCACGAAGGAGTGATTCCAACTCCGCAATTCCAAGCTCCTCCACCATTTCTTGAAATAGAAACTTGATGAACACTCTGCCCGCACTGCTGGTATCAGTTTCTGTGAGCAAAATGTACCCCAAGGTGCCGCGTAAAGGGAGAGTATCAATCGCTATCAAATGGCCAAAAAGCTTACCCATATTACGTAACTGGGCACCTTCGTATTGATGAATTGTGTCGTAAAGTGCTTGAAATTGTGCGACAAAGGCCCGGCCTAAGAGTTCGCTCAGGCGACAGATCCTTTCACCAACAACACCAAAGTACTTGGAATATGTTTTTTCTTGGGCACAACATTTCACTACCATGTCAATGAGGATGGCGTTCTCGATATTCTCCGTTCGTGAAAGTCGAAGTAATTTGTGAACAGCCTCATCCGGTGACATGCTAGACATTATCGAGAGGTAAACTAGTTTCTGCTTTTTGATTAGTTCGTTGTCTGTTTTGTCAATCACAACGTCATCTTCGGCGGGCTTTGAACTTATGAGTTCCTCTTGCTGAGGTGATATGGAATCTGACATTGTTTTTTCATCCGAGTTCTGGTATGAATTCAGATTCAGATCAACGTGAAAAAAACTTAGATGAGTTTGCGGTTCTAGCTTTTGCGATAAGTCAATTATTATTGCCTGTTCAATTTTGGGGCCTTCTCCAGCATTGCGAAGTTTCAATTTTTGACCAAAAGCATCACGCCGAACTTGCAAACAACTAAAGATATGCTTTTGTGAGGTTCTCGACATTTCGCCCTCCTGAAGCAACACACGTAATCGATCAAAGACCATGTCTACTGCATCTGCTGACTGATCTTTGAAGTACCCTCCAACTGAAAGAATAATCTGGTGAATCACGCGAATATCGTCTTGAGTTGGCGTTTCGATCAATATGTCAAGTATTTGCAAGACAAGTATTTCGTCCACAACATCGCACTTCATTAATTCACATATAAACAGGATCGCATGAACGACTAGTTTCAAATCATTTCGGCAGTAGGCTTTTTTGAAGATACAAACCAAGCGGCAAAGAAGAAGCTCGCTGACTTCAGGATATTTAGAATGAACAAGGCTCACTAGAGCAGAGAGCCTCGGGCTCAGGCCTGGATTTCGAGATGCAGTTAGGATCAAGCTACGACACAAGATACCTCTGTATCTGATTATATTCATTGAGCAGAGGGCGTCATAAGCATTGTTTATATTCTCGTCTGCTAGACCTGAAAGTATATTTTCGATGTGTTGTCTCGAAGTGGTCCACTCTTGGCGTTGATCACTGATCGAGGTTGATGTCGAGAGCATTGTATAAGCCGTATGAATGATGCTTCCCAACAAATTTTGCTTTAAATTTATTGTGGGGTTTTTTGCGAGCTGAAGTTCGTGAAGATTCTCACTTTAAATGGAACTTGACTTGGAATCGTAGATCATCTGCATGCGCGACACTATTAACTGCTGGACGCGAAGAGGTGATGCGCGAGGAATCTTCTTTCTGCCGTTTATTTTCGGGATCCACGTGTTTTCTGGAAAGTCATCAAGCCTCCGAATTCACTTCAAAGCATAATAGCAAATTCACGTACAATTTTATCCAGAGCGAAATATCCTCATGTCACTCATTTGCCGCCGACTTTTGTCTGTTCATACAAATACACGGAAAGCCGTTTCCAATGTCAAATGGAAACTCCAAAAATATCTGGAGACAGGGCAGCTACAAAGGGCGAGTGCTAGAGAGTTGAACAAAGAAAGAGCAAGGACTAAAGCGCTCAAGGTTCGTTCATCCTTCGAAGAGGGAATTTCTCTTCAAAAGGCGTTGATCCTCATCAAGAGCAGATACGATGGTGCTTTAATTCCTGACGCAGAGGGCAAGCTTGTTGACTTGCAATCGTTGTCTCCGAATAGTCTCAAAATTAACGATCCTCGGCTGTTGCAGCTATTTCAAGCATTGATGAAGATTAAAAAAATACAAAAGCGGAAAATCGACGACCGCATCTTGATGACACTCACTGGCGTCACAAGGGCTCTGTTACAGGACTCTTACTTTGTGGCCCAGAGCGTCTCTTATCTTTTAGAAAAAGACAATGCGATTTCAAGAGCAATGGAAGTATGCCGTCTAGCGGGAAAAAATGGGTCTGTAGGTATCAATGCCGTGCTAGACTGGTGCCTCAAACGATCAAAGTTGGATTTGGCATTGAAAGTCTTGGCCGATAGAGGCAGGTGGGGCATTCCGCTAACACCAGCTACTTATGTGACTTACTTCAGTGGCCTCTCTGACTGCCACGAATGGGGCCTGGTGAGCGATCTGTTGGCCAAGGTCGTGACCGAGCGATTCAAAGAAAATAAGGTCACTCGAAATGTCGAGACTTTCAATGCAGCCTTGAAGCTATTGATGAAAAATTTCAACGATGATCAGATATTTGCATGGCAATTCTTCGAAACGCTAGAACACATCAAGCTTCGCCCAGACGCTCAGACCTTTACCATCTTCCTCCAAGGTTTGAAAACCCTATACAAACGGAATGTTGAAACGGTTCAAAAAGATTCCTCAATCTCGTCTCAGGAAAGGGCCCAAAAACTCTTTCAATTGCAGGCACTTCTCGTTCTGCGGGCGAACATGGTTTTGACAAAGGCGATGACCTTTGCGACTCCGCCGACTCCGCCAACGACGGAAGCCGTGATTGAAAACCCGCGCCTTCTCGTGGATCACAAAAAGAAAATAAGGCAACCTTTCTTAGATATAGACCGCCATTTCGCCGTTGCTTTTCTTCTGTGCTACTGTGATTCGTCGGCGGGAACTTCTTGGGCTAATAAAAGTGGGTCACATTATTGGTATCTTCAGCGAGCACTTGATTATCTTCAGGCTTGGGTGCCCGAGGCGAGCGATATTATAAATTTCACCATTTCATCTTCTACTCAGGGCAGCATGCAACAGACGCATGACAAAAAGAGACAAGAAGTAATCATTGCGGTGAGCCCGAGCAAAGAAGTTGAGGCTCGAACTGATCAAAGAACACAAAGTTTAGACTTAACGGCTGACATCAAACCTCAGATGGTGACTGGATGCAAGCAATTTGCAGAGCTCAATCCAAAAGTTGTGTTTCCTCTATCACCATTTTCCAGCCATCAAGACAAACTATACATGGGAAAAGACAGGCGTTTAATAGACTTTGCCAGAGTGAGAGCAAGCGCTCTTTACAAAGAATATTTTGAGTATCAAGCACGAGTGCAGAAGGCCAAGGGCCGACTTGCGCCAAAAAGAAGGTCACATTTGAAGCCGGATAATCAGGGGATCAACAAATTTTTGCTCCGCATCCTTCTCGACTGTCTCGCGCGACTTGGTCTCCACAAGGAGTTTTACAGGGCGATGTGGTACTCAATTCTGACCTGGGGAGGCATAAAAATTGATCCGTCCAGGCTTCGTATAATTGATCCGTCTAGTACAAGAGCTGCAACCGAAAGCATGTACCCTGTCATCGAATCCTTGCTTGAAAGAAAGAAGATTGAGGCACATCATGAATCGAGTGCTCAAGTCGATGTGATAGACATTGGACTAGTGGAGGATTTCATCCACAAAATTGAAGAACACATACCTCAGATCTTGAAACCTTCTTCGTTGGCAGTCGAGGTTCTCGCAGTGTTTAGTAACAGGAGCCTCAACCACGAAAGAGCATTATGGCCGCGCCCATCAACTTTCAATGCAATCTTTGCTTTACTCAATCGAGACATCTACCGTTACAACGACAGAAATTTGACTCTTGGGCATCGCACGAATAACAAATTGAATGTCGCGAACAATAGCGCAAAACTGTCCTTAAATTTTGATCAACTCTGCGAACTATTGGATTCTTTAGATATTCTAGTGCGGAGCATATTCGCCAGATTTGGTGGGAAAAGTATGGAACGCCGGTTGCTTCAATCTTACGATATTTTAATCCTGCGGATATACTCAATGACATGGAACGGGGCACCAGAAAACCATGAGAATGCAGTCACCATTCACAAAAAGATCATTCGCTCTGGAGTGCTAATGTATAAACCGAGACATCTTATTGATCGGCGTCAAGATCATGCTTACTCGGAAGTTACAAAGAGGTCTTTTGACTTTGTCCATGACAAGTTGACAGCAAGGTCGAATTTACAAAAAGATGAGGTGGACTTAATGATGTCTCTTAGAAACCTATCAAATTTCGAAAAAAGTAAAGAGGGGACGGAGGCAAAGTTTGAAGAACTTCAAATGAGTATCTACAAGCTCACAAAATGCGCGAGGCCCGTGCTGGCATCCCAGAAAACACCATGAAGACTTCATGAAGACTCCAGGAAGACAAATTTAGTGACCCGCTCGACGAAGCAGAAAAGCGGGAAGTCGTTGAAAGACGCATGCCTCGATAAATGATGCCAAAGTACGTGCTGGATAGCTGGCTTTAGTAGCCTTATCGTTGTGCTATTGGTCGCATATTGGACACATTGTATTATAGTTTTATATCTCTATGTAAATTTGTCCGTTTTCACTCAATGAAGTTATGTTATGCGGCTGAAAAATCTGTCGCATAAGTGAGCCCCTACCGTTGATATTTGAGAGTAGAAGTAGTCAATCTGATCTTTCCCCAGCGCCCTTTACCCATTCAAAAGTTCGCTTTCTTCTCGATCATCTCAAGGTTTTTGCTACACAGACGATTTTTACTCTGAGTTTTACTTGTTGTCCATATTTTCGACTCCCGTCACTAGATCGGCATAATTGTTGTTTCTGGGATTTTGTACACCGCGAGCAGAATGACTAGCACGATTTTGCCAGAGCCAGCCCCCACTAGAGTAATCGAAGTATTCCACACCAAAGAAGTAAATGATGCACATTCACGTATTGGTGAATAAGTATTTTATATGGGAGAAACATTTTGTTAGAGGCGTACACCGAGAAAGATCTGATAGCTTCCATAAGGCTGTGTCAAGTTCGCGTCCATACTTCAAAGGTATAGATTTTCAACTGCGAATTTTATTTTCAAGCCACACTTCGATAAATACATGGCCATTGCTCGATGCTTTAATGTCTTTTGGAGACAAAAAAATAACGATTCAATGAAAAGATTGACAGATGATACAGCCTGTAATAATTCAGCGAGTCGGAAGTCATAGATTCGTATGCTTCCATGGCGCGCCTTCGATGCATTTCGCAACTTCGCGTCTGGCACATGTGCGTTCACCTGCCTCCAACGATCTCGGATTCCCTAAGGCCTATTCATTTGCCCCACATCTGAACCACCATGTCCAAAATGCTATTCGTGATAGCTCAGCCTCTAACTCAGGATTACAATGAATTTTTCGATTTAGTAATACCAAGACTCGCCCCGTCTGCTTCTTGCCTCGACGTTCTTGTATCCTCGATTATCGAGGACACAGCTCAGCTAAACTTTGTTCTTCTGACTCTTTACACGCAAATAAGACACAAATTGATATTGGCGAACTTCACATATAGTTTCGAGATAGACATTCACGTGAATGCGCAATTGAACTTTCAGCTTTGTGATTATCAAATCTTTTATCCTTGGAAGGAAAATGTGCCAAGTGCCCTCAGGAGATGCAACATGACCGGCGTGCAGACACTGCCTTCTCATATCACAAAAACTGTGGATAACTCCGCTTCGATGGGGTATCATACCAGCGCAGTTGTTGCGGTCGGCGGTACATTCGATCATTTACATGATGGACACAAAATTTTGTTGCTGATGGCTGCGTTTGCATCCAAGCAGACCGTAATCATAGGGGTGACAGGCCTGGAGCTCCTCCAAAATAAAAAGTATGCTTCGGCACTTCAGTCGCTCGATATGCGTATGAACAAGACATGTACATTTCTACGTAAGATCTTGCAACCTGGACAACAATTCCGAATCTATCAGATTAATGATGTTTGCGGTCCTACTGGATATATTCCATGTATTGACTCTTTGGTCATCAGCGAAGAAACCGCCCAAGGCGCCGCGTATGTCAATGAAACCAGAATTCAAAGAGG
>ERZ794936.123-NODE-123-length-54266-cov-69.971574_pt1 | contig 54266 bp, 30 predicted proteins | sample MGYA00511083_ERZ794936 | MGnify/ENA primary metagenome ERZ794936 (study PRJEB30137, sample SAMN04331409) | food metagenome | isolation source: Y2 must sample point D1 replicate A | place: Australia: South Australia | collected 2014 ... | reverse complement strand
AAAAAAAAAAAAAAAAAAAAAAAAAAAAAAAAAAAAAAAAAAAAAAAAAAAAGGATTTCAGGATATCAAAATAAGCAAAAATATTGTTGCTATTTATCGATTTGTTACAAACGTATATATAATATGAACAATTATAGGTACAAAGACCAATGAGGAAAATGTGTGGAAAGATACGGAATCTGAGCTGCTAATCATCCAGCATATCCATCAACTCTTCCTCCAACTGCGAATCGCTGTCTTCGTTGTCATCCCCTTCTCCTTTATGTTGTACAGGACCATCTTGAGAAGGTTCCGCCTTGGTCTTCTTTTGTGATGTATCATCATGATTGTCCTCGATGCTCCTCTTTCTGTCAATGCCTTCCGAGTTGTTTTCGTCATCACTTTCGTCGTCGTGGTCGTCATCTTCGTCGTCGTCGCTAGCTGTGTCCGGAATATCTTCATCGTCGTCATTGTTTAACCATGAAGTACCAGCAGCGAATAAATTTAGATTTTCTTGTGATGTCAACATATGCTGTTGTTCCTGGGTCTCCTCCAGATATTCTTGTCTTTTTTGTAATTGTGTTTGAAAGTTTTGTAATTCCTCGTCGGAGATGGGGCTGTCCACGATTAACGTGTAGGGTTTTTCATCCACCTTTTTCCAATTTACCAAACACTCAAATATCCAATCTGGGTGAACAATTTTAATCTGTGGGTTGAACTTTTTCGCTAGACGCGCTTTATAAGTGCTAGGGTTCTTGGTGATTAAATGTGTCGTCAGGTAATCTATATCTGGAGTGGAAGTGGCACCAAATGTACTCGTCCATATCACTATGTCCGACCTTTGAATATCGGTCCCGAGGGGTATTAATCCTGAAAAAACAAAATAGCAATTTTGGAAGACTTTTTGCTTCAAACTTGGTATGATTTCCATCAGATTTGGTTCTGGCTCATTTTGTTGTGAGAGCATATCATAATAAGTTTTGTGAATGTTTGATAGCGTACCCATTAAGTAGTATAGTTCATCATCGTCATCAACTAGTAGTTTTTGATCATGCAGGTGTTTTTGTAGTTTGGCCAAGGGTCGATTTTGTTGTTGGACTTCTAAAGATGCTGAATATTCTAGTTTCTTGGTCAACTCTTCTTTGGATTCGTTCGCAGGAGGCTCCTCAGCAGTAGCCAGTTGATGGTTCAATTTTTCTTCTTGGCGTTTAACTTCTTTATCTATCTTTTCTTGTAGTTTTTTTTCGTTATCCATAATATCCGTCAGCAGTTCCTGAGATTCTTGGCTCTTCTGTCTTGTCTTCCTCCCTAGTTGTAGCATTCCTGTAGATTGTTTGGGCAAGAAATTAGAATTAATGTCACCTACACCAACGAAGAAGTTATAAGGAACAACTTTGATCAAGTTTGGACACCAATTCCAAACATCACCTCTGTCGTCAATAACTACAACCATTGACTGGTCAGTGGGGAAAAGTTTAGCTAATGATTTAGTTGTTAGAGACCCATTTTCATCACGCGACAGAATTCTATCGCCAAACAATTCGCCCGTAGGGTCCACGATTTTGGCAATTTGCAAGGCATAAGCCCTTGTAGCCATTGTGTAGATATGCATTTCAAAAAGAGGCGCCACTTTAGCGAAAAATTCCTTTAAACCGGGCCTTACCTTCACGTAGTACCAACATTTTCTTACGGGAGGCGGTCTCAGCATAGAACCATCGTCATTCATGTACATAAGTGGGAGTACTAACTCCTCATCCAACGTAAAGCTCTTGACGTCTCTTAATGTTTCAAAATTCGGATTATTGGGGTCGTTCTTCCACTCTGCAATCGTAGGGTCCACGCCACAATGGATGATGGTTTGATCTAAATCCACCACTAAGATAAGTTTCTTATCCCGTCGCAAATGCTCCTTCAATGCCTTGCCTGTTCTAATGGCTTCTGTCTCGCTAATCTGTAAATCCACGTCCCCGACAACGTCTAGTGGTACACCATCGAAGGCATCTGCAGAAACTTCTTTCCCGCATTGAGTACATAGCCCGCCATACACGATGTCATGGTTACATGGCCTTTTTATTTCGCAAATCACTTGGTTAGCAGTGGCTACTTCATCTCCTACGTCTACATTCCAACTAATCAAGTCCCCCTCGTAGGGACTTTCGAAGAATTCTATGGATTCACGCAGTTGTTTGGTTGGCGGAGAGACACCATTACTTCCGGCGCTGCCGCCGGGGGAAACATCGTGCTCGTTATCATCGTCACCAGTGTCTGAGGCCCTTTCCACCAAATACCAGAACTTATAGACAAGCAACCTATCACCCTCATGAAGGTACGAACCTACGCTTGGAATGAGTTTATCGATCTGAATCGGATACGGCAAGCCTTGGGGAGACCTTATTTGTGTGGTCATAATCTGCTTTGCTTGTGTTTACACGTTCGCGGTCAATGCAAGTACCGCTATATGACTAAATACAGTACCCTGGCTGCTAATTAAAGGGGGAAGGGGTGATTGATTGGGATGATTAGCTCGTTGTTATTATGTGTTTATTACTGTAGGTGTGAAACGAAAATTTTTTTTTTTCTTTCGCAAGGGCGCGTCTTCCAAAAGTGTCCAGATATTATGATGATATTATTGATGGATACATGTAATACGTAGATTAAATATATGCCGATAGAGTAGGGTAAAAGTATATAGGTTGCGGCATCTAGACGTTTATTTAAACATCGCCGTTCAGTAGTGAATCAAGAGCGCCTTGGACGGAGCCACCGCTTCTCCTGAGGGCTGCGACGTTTCTATCGAAATCGAAGAAGCCCATGTCGTTTAGTTGTCTTAATTGATGTTCATAGCGTTCTTCCGGTGGTCTGGTGTCTTCTGCTTGAGATGCTTGTACAGGGGGTTGGAACATAGACGCTAGCAATGCAGGATCGAAGGCGGGCATCCCGGTGGATGCAGCGTTTCCCGCGTTAGCAAAGGGGTTTAATGCAGGGTTCAGAAGAGACGCAAATGGGTTTGCAGCTGTGTTAGCGCCTGCGTTGGTACCTGCATTAGTCCCTGCGTTGTTCCCTGTGTTGGATGAGGAAGTAGTGTTCGTGTTGGAGCCTTCCTCTGGAGCATCGCCACCAGGAGCGGGGAAGGCAGAGGCAGCCCCACCTGCAGAGCCCATACCGGCATTAGGGTCCATCATTCTTGCGAATTGCATGCTCTGTCTAATCATATCAGGATTGGTGAGCATCTGTCTAAACATGGGACTTTGTAGCATTTGCCTGGCTTGTGGACCCATGGCCTGCAATTGCGGGTTGGACTGGATCATAAAGTCCAACATCTGAGGGTTACTCAACATCTCGTTCATTTGCGATTGGAAGATGGGGTTTTCCATCATCCTCAACAGCTCGTCTTGGTTATTCGAGTCGTTGTTTAATGCACCACCGTCCGGGCCAAACATGTCTGCAGATGGCATATTCAAATATCCAGCGTATCTGGCACTGGTCAAGTCGGCCAGCGGATTGAAGCCTGCACTTTGACCGGACGACATGTTCGGGGTGGCGCCAGTGCCAGCTGCTGCACCGGTGGCGGTGGCGTTATTTGCGCCAGCGGCACTGGCGGTTTGTGGTTTGGGTTGTGACTTGACCAGATGGACGCTGTGACCATCTTGAATGTGGTATGACTCCACGGTTTGGTCGTCCTTTAAAATCTTACCCGAGTAGATCAATCTCTGATTTGCCACCGGGATACCGTTCGCTTTGTTTATCGCCTCCTTGAATTGCAACACTGTGCTTTCAGGTGCCACATTTACTTCCCACTTGTCTTGTCCTGACTTGATATGTATATTCAACGACATTATCGTGCTAGAATGATTCGGTGTCTTTGATCCGTCTTATTTGCCTCTCGTCCATCGGTGGATTGAACTTAAAACTGGCTTTAAATTGTTCTTTCCCTTCAGCGGGCCGTGACCCGCTCTCAGAGGCTATTTTAATAATGATAAAAGTATTGCAATGAAGAGCCGCATAGTGATTATGGAAAGAAGCTCTTAGCAAGGGCGAAAAGAGACTGTTCGTGTGTGTCAACAGGTATATCGTACGCTAAATGGCCAAAGATTTGAACGATTCGGGGTTTCCACCGAAGAGGAAGCCTTTGCTGCGTCCTCAACGATCTGATTTTACCGCAAATAGTTCGACAACTATGAACGTTAATGCAAACACAAGGGGGCGTGGTAGGCAGAAACAAGAGGGTGGTAAAGGCAGTTCGAGGTCACCGTCGTTACACTCTCCAAAATCATGGATAAGAAGCGCGTCTGCTACGGGGATCCTTGGACTAAGACGTCCCGAACTAGCACATTCTCATTCGCATGCTCCTTCCACCGGAACGCCTGCTGGAGGTAATCGTTCTCCTTTGAGAAGATCAACTGCAAATGCGACCCCCGTCGAGACCGGAAGGTCCTTGACCGACGGAGATATCAACAATGTTGTTGATGTACTGCCCTCATTTGAGATGTACAATACCCTGCATAGGCACATTCCGCAGGGCAACGTCGATCCAGATAGGCATGATTTCCCACCTTCATACCAAGAGGCCAATAATTCTACTGCAACAGGTGCTGCGGGCTCGAGCGCTGATCTCTCACATCAATCATTGTCCACTGACGCATTGGGTGCCACACGTTCTTCGTCAACATCAAATTTAGAAAACTTAATTCCCCTTCGAACCGAACATCACAGTATTGCAGCACATCAATCAACCGCTGTCGATGAAGATTCACTGGATATACCTCCCATACTTGATGACTTGAACGATACAGACAACATTTTCATCGACAAATTGTACACTTTACCAAAAATGTCCACACCCATCGAAATCACCATCAAGACGACGAAGCATGCACCTATACCACACGTGAAGCCGGAGGAGGAGTCCATTTTGAAAGAGTATACGTCGGGGGATTTGATTCATGGTTTTATCACTATTGAAAACAAATCTCAAGCAAACCTAAAGTTTGAAATGTTCTATGTCACTTTAGAGTCTTACATTTCCATTATTGATAAAGTAAAGAGTAAAAGAACGATTAAACGGTTTTTAAGGATGGTAGACTTGAGCGCTTCTTGGTCATACTCGAAAATAGCACTGGGGTCCGGTGTGGACTTCATTCCCGCAGATGTTGACTACGATGGTTCTGTATTTGGGCTAAACAATAGCCGGGTTCTGGAACCCGGAGTCAAGTACAAGAAATTCTTCATTTTCAAATTGCCACTGCAATTGCTAGATGTCACTTGTAAGCAGGAGCATTTCTCTCATTGTTTGTTACCTCCCAGTTTTGGTATTGATAAATATAGGAACAATTGCAAATATTCCGGTATCAAAGTCAATAGTGTACTTGGGTGCGGTCATTTAGGTACAAAGGGCTCCCCCATCTTAACTAACGATATGTCTGATGACAACCTTTCGATCAATTACACTATTGATGCAAGGATTGTCGGTAAAGATCAAAAGGCCTCTAAACTGTATATTATGAAGGAAAGAGAATATAATCTAAGAGTAATCCCTTTTGGTTTTGACGCCAATGTCGTCGGAGAAAGAACCACTATGAGTCAGCTGAATGATATCACCAAACTAGTGCAGGAAAGGTTGGATGCTCTTAGAAAAATCTTTCAGAGATTAGAGAAAAAAGAACCCATAACGAACCGCGACATTCACGGTGCAGACTTGAGTGGTACCATTGATGATTCTATTGAATCAGACTCCCAAGAAATTTTGCAGAGGAAATTGGACCAACTGCACATTAAGAACAGAAATAACTATTTAGTCAACTATAACGATTTGAAGTTGGGCCACGATTTGGACAATGGCCGCAGTGGAAATAGTGGTCATAATACCGATACTTCCAGAGCTTGGGGTCCCTTTGTTGAAAGTGAACTAAAATATAAACTGAAAAACAAATCCAATTCCTCCTCATTTCTGAACTTCTCTCATTTTTTAAACAGCAGTTCCAGCTCAATGTCCTCTTCCTCAAATGCGGGAAAGAATAATCATGATTTAACGGGAAATAAAGAAAGGACAGGGCTAATACTAGTAAAGGCGAAAATTCCAAAACAGGGCCTACCATATTGGGCTCCCTCATTATTGAGAAAGACCAATGTTTTTGAATCTAAGAGTAAACACGACCAAGAAAATTGGGTGAGATTGTCTGAGTTGATTCCGGAAGACGTAAAAAAACCATTGGAAAAACTTGATTTACAATTGACTTGCATAGAATCCGATAATAGCTTACCTCATGATCCGCCAGAAATTCAATCGATTACCACAGAACTGATATGTATAACTGCTAAATCTGATAATTCTATCCCAATAAAACTCAATTCTGAACTGTTGATGAACAAAGAGAAGCTGACAAGCATCAAAGCTTTGTACGATGATTTCCATTCAAAAATTTGTGAATATGAAACCAAGTTCAACAAGAATTTTCTTGAATTAAATGAGTTATATAATATGAATAGGGGAGACCGTAGGCCAAAGGAACTGAAATTTACAGATTTTATTACTTCACAGCTGTTTAACGATATCGAAAGCATTTGCAACTTGAAAGTTAGTGTTCACAACTTATCCAACATTTTTAAAAAACAGGTCAGTACCCTAAAACAACACTCAAAGCACGCATTATCTGAGGATTCAATATCGCACACAGGTAACGGTAGTTCATCGTCGCCCAGTTCAGCGTCATTAACGCCAGTAACTTCTTCATCCAAGAGTAGTTTATTTTTACCTAGCGGTAGCTCGTCTACTTCCCTGAAATTTACAGACCAGATTGTTCATAAATGGGTTAGGATTGCTCCTTTACAGTACAAACGAGACATTAATGTGAACTTGGAATTTAATAAGGACATTAAGGAAACTTTAATTCCAAGTTTTGAAAGCTGCCTATGTTGTAGGTTTTATTGCGTTCGAGTAATGATTAAATTTGAAAACCATCTTGGCGTAGCGAAGATTGATATCCCTATTTCTGTTAGGCAAGTGACAAAATAAAAAAACATTAGAAAAAATTCTCGTTACTTTTCTTATAGATATAGATATATGTATGGTTTGCTTATAGATGAAGGTATTTATCGCGTCCTTTGTATTCCCTATTATTAATAAAATTCTTTTAAAATGCATTTTCTGGTGCTCTTTTGTTGCTTCTGTATTTTTTTTTTTTTGGACCACTGGATGGAAAACCTTTGATGATTTTATTACCTTTATTTTAAGTTACTAAAATATCGAGATTTCAGGAACAAAACATAGAATTTTCTTTGTCAAGAAAAATAAAACGAAATAAATTGATGCTTTGACTACTGACTGTCTGTCATAGAGAGAACCAGAACAGCAATGCTACAATTCTCAACATTTCTAGTGCTCCTATACATCTCCATATCCTATGTGCTACCGCTATATGCAACTTCACAACCAGAAGGGTCTAAACGAGATAATCCTCGAACGATTAAATCTCGCATGCAAAAACTTACAATTATGCTAATTTCCAACCTTTTTTTGGTGCCTTTTTTACAATCTCAATTATCTAGTACCACTTCACATATAAGTTTCAAGGACGCATTTTTAGGCTTAGGTATTATCCCAGGTTATTACGCTGCATTGCCAAACCCTTGGCAATTCAGCCAGTTCGTGAAAGACTTAACGAAATGTGTTGCGATGTTATTGACCTTATATTGTGGACCCGTTTTAGATTTTGTATTATATCATTTATTAAATCCAAAGAGCTCTATACTTGAAGATTTTTACCATGAATTCCTGAATATTTGGAGTTTCAGGAATTTTATATTTGCACCAATAACTGAGGAAATATTTTACACGTCAATGCTTTTGACTACGTACTTAAACCTAATACCGCATTCGCAACTAAGCTATCAACAGTTATTTTGGCAACCATCGCTTTTTTTTGGACTTGCGCACGCACACCATGCTTATGAGCAATTACAGGAAGGCTCCATGACAACTGTTTCCATTCTGCTGACAACATGCTTCCAAATTTTATACACAACACTTTTTGGAGGGTTAACCAAGTTTGTATTCGTAAGAACAGGCGGGAACCTATGGTGCTGCATAATCCTGCATGCCCTTTGCAATATCATGGGGTTTCCTGGTCCTTCAAGATTGAATTTACATTTCACAGTAGTAGACAAGAAAGCTGGACGCATTTCCAAATTGGTCTCAATCTGGAATAAGTGCTACTTCGCACTGCTGGTCCTTGGATTAATATCCCTGAAGGATACCTTACAAACTCTGGTAGGAACTCCTGGTTATAGAATAACCCTTTAGCCTTTTTTACGTACTTGTATACCGTTTAAAATTTCCTATGTACTATAACCTTTTTTCACTACTATTATGGAATTCTATCGAGCGACCGGGCTTTTGTTACGGAAGAGTGAAAAAATCGAGTTTTGGTGTTTTGGTGAAAGAATTTGGAGGACTATAAAGTACCTATACTTTGTATTACGGACTCAATAACAAGTCGTTCGTGTCAGTGGTATTGAAGTTGTCAGATCTAAGAGTAGAGAGAAGGTGGCATCTAATAGGTTTCGACGTTTTTCTTTTTTTAAGGTTTTTATTTGGTCTCCTAGAATTTAAGGTCTTAGTTAGTTTTGGTTTGTTTTGTGGGTTACATATTTTCAATTCAAAGGAGAATTTAGCTGTCTTTTATAATGTCCAATAGAGATAACGAGAGCATGCTGCGTACTACATCAAGCGATAAGGCGATCGCTAGTCAAAGGGATAAACGGAAGTCTGAAGTTTTGATTGCTGCACAGTCCCTTGACAATGAAATCCGCAGCGTAAAAAACCTAAAAAGATTGTCGATTGGGTCAATGGATTTACTTATTGATCCAGAATTAGATATAAAATTCGGTGGGGAATCTAGTGGGAGACGATCATGGTCTGGCACGACATCCAGTTCTGCGTCAATGCCAAGTGACACAACCACCGTTAATAACACACGATATAGCGATCCAACTCCGCTAGAGAACTTGCATGGGAGGGGTAACTCAGGGATAGAATCCTCCAATAAGACTAAACAAGGTAACTACTTAGGTATAAAAAAAGGTGTTCACTCTCCATCCAGGAAATTAAATGCTAACGTATTAAAGAAAAACTTATTATGGGTTCCCGCCAATCAACACCCTAACGTTAAGCCTGATAATTTCCTAGAGCTTGTACAAGATACTTTACAAAATATACAACTAAGCGACAATGGTGAAGATAATGATGGGAATAGCAATGAAAATAACGATATTGAGGATAATGGGGAGGATAAAGAATCACAATCATATGAAAATAAGGAGAACAACACTATCAACTTGAACAGGGGGCTGTCAAGGCATGGAAACGCGTCACTAATACGAAGGCCTTCAACATTGCGGAGGTCATATACAGAGTTTGATGATAACGAAGATGACGATAATAAGGGAGACAGTGCCTCTGAAACAGTAAATAAAGTCGAAGAAAGAATCTCCAAAATAAAAGAGAGACCAGTGTCGTTAAGAGATATAACTGAAGAACTGACAAAGATCTCAAATAGTGCAGGACTAACCGACAATGATGCCATTACATTAGCCAGAACTCTTAGTATGGCTGGTTCATATTCAGATAAAAAAGATCAACCACAACCGGAAGGGCATTATGATGAAGGAGATATTGGTTTTTCAACTTCACAAGCGAATACTTTGGATGATGGTGAATTTGCCTCCAATATGCCCATCAATAATACCATGACATGGCCTGAACGATCGTCACTGAGAAGGAGTAGATTCAACACTTATCGAATCAGGTCACAAGAGCAAGAAAAAGAAGTAGAACAAAGTGTGGATGAAATGAAAAACGACGACGAAGAACGTCTAAAATTGACCAAGAATACAATAAAGGTCGAAATAGATCCGCACAAATCCCCTTTTAGACAGCAAGATGAGGATTCTGAGAATATGAGTTCGCCTGGGTCAATTGGTGATTTTCAAGACATTTATAATCATTACAGACAGTCTAGTGGCGAGTGGGAACAAGAAATGGGAATAGAGAAAGAAGCCGAAGAGGTACCCGTCAAGGTTCGAAATGACACAGTAGAACAAGACTTAGAGTTAAGAGAGGGAACAACAGACATGGTAAAGCCAAGCGCAACGGATGACAACAAAGAAACGAAGCGACATCGTCGAAGAAACGGATGGACATGGTTGAACAATAAAATGAGCAGAGAAGACGATAACGAAGAAAACCAAGGGGACGATGAAAATGAAGAAAACGTGGATTCACAAAGAATGGAGCTCGACAATTCCAAAAAACATTATATTTCTCTATTTAATGGCGGTGAGAAGACGGAGGTGTCAAATAAAGAAGAAATGAACAATTCAAGTACTTCCACCGCCACATCACAGACAAGACAGAAAATCGAGAAAACTTTTGCGAACCTATTCAGAAGAAAGCCACACCACAAGCATGATGCATCATCATCACCCTCGTCGTCACCATCATCGTCACCATCAATACCAAATAACGATGCCGTGCACGTTCGCGTGAGGAAAAGCAAAAAGCTTGGTAACAAAAGTGGAAGGGAGCCGGTTGAACCCATTGTGTTGCGCAATCGCCCTCGTCCTCACCGTCACCATCACAGCCGTCATGGTTCCCAAAAAATAAGCGTAAAAACCCTTAAAGATTCTCAGCCGCAGCAGCAGATACCATTACAACCACAATTGGAAGGCGCAATAGAGATAGAAAAGAAAGAGGAAAGCGATTCCGAGAGCTTGCCCCAACTACAGCCGGCCGTTAGTGTAAGTAGTACCAAAAGTAACTCTAGAGACAGAGAAGAAGAGGAGGCAAAGAAAAAGAACAAGAAGAGGAGCAATACGACAGAAATTTCCAACCAACAACACTCCAAACACGTCCAAAAGGAGAATACCGATGAGCAAAAAGCTCAACTACAAGCTCCAGCTCAAGAACAAGTCCAAACTTCAGTCCCAGTTCAAGCTTCAGCCCCAGTCCAAAATTCAGCCCCAGTCCAAACTTCAGCCCCAGTTGAAGCTTCAGCTCAAACTCAGGCTCCAGCGGCACCACCATTGAAACATACCTCCATATTGCCCCCAAGAAAGCTTACATTTGCAGACGTCAAAAAACCTGACAAACCAAACTCCCCGGTTCAATTCACAGACAGTGCCTTTGGGTTCCCACTGCCTTTGCTGACAGTGTCTACGGTTATCATGTTCGACCACCGTCTACCAATTAACGTCGAAAGGGCCATATACCGGCTGAGTCACTTGAAATTGAGCAATTCGAAGAGGGGACTGCGCGAGCAGGTATTACTAAGTAACTTCATGTATGCTTATCTGAACTTGGTTAATCACACTCTGTACATGGAGCAGGTAGCCCACGACAAAGAACAACAACAACAACAACAACAACAACCCTGAAAAGGCTTCAGCGCTGCATACATAGACATATACACATCACACGTACATACACGAAAAGATAGCTTTCATGCTCACAAAGCTACGTTCCCCACAGAATATTTCCCAGGACAACAGGGAAAGTTGGACAAACACCAAACTTCTCATAATACAATAGCCGAAAACAGTCTTGCTTTTGATAAAGAGAGCTTTCTGCGGCCGGAAGAAAATGTGCCTATTCCGCGGGGCCGTTCCGCGCAGAAACTACCGCACGACGTCGGAAATATAACGGGGTTTTGCGCGGATTTACTGACGTGTGACATCTTTTCGCAGTTAATTTTTTTTTCAATTTGGAACCGTATAAGAACAGAGGTATTAGATAGTAGAAGCTATTGTGTCTATTGTCTTTGATTAGTTTTTTTTTCTATTGTTATCGTGGCAGGCACTAAAAGCGGTGGTAAGCTAAAACTAGTACGAAGATGTCGACTAATACTTCCAAGACTTTGGAACTGTTTTCAAAAAAGACGGTACAAGAACACAATACTGCCAATGACTGCTGGGTCACTTATCAAAACAGAAAGATTTATGACGTGACCAGGTTTTTGAGCGAACACCCTGGTGGTGACGAGTCCATCTTGGACTATGCTGGTAAGGACATTACTGAGATCATGAAAGACTCAGATGTGCATGAACACAGCGACTCCGCGTATGAAATCCTTGAGGACGAATATTTGATTGGTTACTTGGCAACTGACGAAGAGGCAGCGAGATTGTTGACTAACAAGAACCATAAGGTTGAAGTGCAGTTGTCAGCTGACGGTACTGAGTTTGACTCCACTACTTTTGTAAAGGAGTTGCCCGCCGAGGAGAAACTAAGTATTGCTACGGACTACAGTAACGACTACAAAAAGCATAAATTTTTGGATCTGAACCGTCCTTTGCTGATGCAGATTCTGCGTAGTGATTTCAAGAAAGATTTTTACGTTGACCAAATCCATAGACCAAGACATTACGGTAAGGGGTCTGCCCCGCTATTTGGTAATTTCTTGGAACCATTAACTAAAACAGCTTGGTGGGTTGTTCCAGTTGCTTGGTTGCCTGTAGTTGTGTACCACATGGGTGTTGCTTTGAAGAACATGAACCAGCTATTTGCATGTTTCTTGTTCTGTGTCGGTGTCTTTGTTTGGACTTTGATTGAATACGGTCTTCACCGTTTCCTATTTCATTTCGATGATTGGTTACCTGAAAGTAACATCGCATTCGCCACACATTTTCTACTACATGGTTGCCATCATTACTTGCCCATGGACAAGTACCGTTTAGTTATGCCACCTACTCTGTTCGTCATCCTTTGTGCTCCATTTTACAAGTTGGTATTTGCTCTGCTGCCACTTTATTGGGCTTACGCTGGTTTTGCTGGCGGTCTTTTCGGTTATGTCTGTTATGACGAATGTCATTTCTTCTTGCACCACTCTAAATTGCCTCCCTTCATGCGTAAGTTGAAAAAATATCACCTGGAACATCATTATAAAAACTACCAACTGGGATTTGGCGTCACATCCTGGTTTTGGGACGAAGTTTTTGGCACCTACTTAGGCCCCGATGCCCCATTGTCCAAAATGAAATATGAATAATTATTGGTCAGCCTCGTCCAAAATTGTCAACCTAGGAAAAACAACATTACGAGCAATGAAATCTTGAGCAAAGTTCTTTTCTGCGACATATTTATTTCAAATCTTTATTTATATTATTATATGTAACTACGTATATATACATACACATGGAATGGAATCATAGATGAAATCGATGAACAAGCACGTTATTTCTTAAACGAATATCCAATCGATGACGACTATACGAAAAAGCGGCCTCAAAAAAGAACCGAATTGACAGGTACATTTTTCTTTCACAGATCAGGTTGGCAAAAAAATACTAACCGTATCCTGTGTTACTGTCGTTAGAACAGGAATCAAGATGAGCACAGTGAAGTTATCTGATAGTCCCTAGACTCTCATTGACTTCTTGTAATATTAGGACACAGAATATACTAAGGGTTCTCCTCGAGAATAAATGAACACATAAGCAAATCAGAAATTCTACATACTATAAGAGTACCTCATACCTAATCATTTCTTAATCCATTCCGTTATCAGTAATTGCATTCGAGGTTCCATTAAACTGGTGCCGACATTTATATAGTTATATTGGTCCAATGATCTTATCATCCTCCACACCGTATACAACTATATCTTAGTAAACAACGGCTAGTAAGTGAAACGATGGTCCATTTTAGGCACGAAGAATAAAGTAAAATCTGTATCTGCGTTGCGCAAATCATCAATTGCATTTATGTTGGAACGAGAGTAATTAATAGTGACATGAGTTGCTATGGTAACAATCTAATGCTTACATCGTATATTAATGTACACCTCGTATACGTTTAAGTGTGATTGCGCCTATTGCAGAAGGAATGTTAAACGAGAAGCTCAGACAATACTGAAGCTGTGTTAAAGACCTATTAGTTGAACATGTTATGGTAGGTACATATATGAGGAATATGAGTCGTCACATAAATGTATAGTAACTACCGGAATCACTATTATATTGGTCATGATTAATATGACCAATCGGCGTGTGTTTTATATACCTCTCTTATTTAGTATAAGAAGATCAGTAATTATTTCTTCATTAATACTATTTTTTACCTCTAATTATCAACAATTTACATAGCCCAAAGTCATGAGGAGAGCTTCTACTATAAACCTCACTCACAATTCTTTCTTTAGTCAGACGTAGAAACCTAAGATTTGTTAGTATATACGGTTTTCCGTACCAGTACAAGATCCATTGCTTGCGATATTGTTAAAATAGGGACCATCTTTCTTAAAAAGGTTCCATAAAACCGGAAGTTTTAGTGTACACTAACAACAGAAGAAAAAGGTCCTATAGTGTAGTGGTTATCACTTTCGGTTCTGATCCGAACAACCCCAGTTCGAATCCGGGTGGGACCTTCCCTTCATTTTTCGTATTTTACGAAATTTAAACCATCATTTTTTTTTTTTGAACCAATGCGAGAAAAAAATAAAAAGAGAAAGGTAAGAAAAAGAAACCAACCTCTATACAGATACAATCGCTCATCTCGATATACTTATTTTTACATACCAGAGATATCGAAGAAGTTACTCAATTATTTGACAAGTGCTCATCATTATGTCATTTGAAGTTTTGCGTGTGACAGACAAGTCCTAATAGGATATCCTTTAGATAAACCATTGGGGCCCCTTATATGAGGTTTATACACACACATATATATGTATACATATGGCTAAATTGCCTTCTGAGAGCCTGATAGTTTTTTTAGCACTTTATTCTTTCACTTGTATTTTTTTAGACATTTCACGTATTCGGCTAATGGTATGGCACTTTCTCACGTGCCTTTCAGACTATGTAATATAAACTGTTCTAACCTGCTCTACACCTGACTCACATGACAGCATTTCCTTTCAGAATCACGTAACATTTTTTGGTTTTAATTATCATATGCATTTCAAGGGAGTCATACATAACCTTTCGGGAAAGGCCCCTTCGCTTCCTAATCTAGGGTAAAAGGCCATCACAGGCTCTTTTATATAGATTAAGAACTAAGGAAGTGTCACGCAAAATAGTCGAGACCTAGAGCCATCAAGAATAATAAAACATAATCCAATAATGTCTGCATCTACTACAAGTTTAGAGGAATATCAAAAAACTTTCCTTGAACTGGGATTAGAATGCAAAGCACTAAGATTTGGGTCATTCAAGCTGAATTCAGGCAGGCAGTCGCCATATTTTTTCAATCTTAGTTTGTTCAATTCTGGAAAGCTGTTGGCAAACCTTGCCACCGCGTATGCAACTGCTATCATTCAATCGGAGCTTAAATTCGATGTTATTTTCGGACCTGCTTACAAAGGGATCCCTTTGGCTGCTATTGTATGCGTTAAACTAGCAGAAATCGGGGGCACTAAATTTCAAGGTATTCAATATGCTTTTAATAGAAAGAAAGTTAAAGACCACGGCGAAGGTGGTATTATTGTTGGAGCATCGCTTGAAGACAAGAGGGTGTTGATTATCGACGATGTCATGACTGCAGGAACTGCAATCAATGAAGCATTTGAGATAATCAGTATTGCTCAAGGTAGGGTAGTGGGTTGTATTGTTGCTTTAGATAGGCAAGAAGTGATTCATGAATCTGATCCGGAAAGAACAAGTGCTACCCAATCTGTTTCAAAGAGATACAACGTTCCTGTGCTAAGTATTGTATCACTGACTCAAGTGGTACAATTTATGGGAAATAGACTATCACCAGAGCAAAAATCAGCGATTGAAAACTACCGTAAGGCCTATGGTATATGAACTATAGAACTGACATGGACCATTTGATTATCATTGTTTGTATAGGAAAGAATAAATTTTTCTTGTATTCTTTTTTAATCAGTATACGTAAATAGCTTTTTATTGTTGGAGTTACGTGAGTTCTCGCATAGTAATTCATCAACTATTAGTGTCTTTTAAGGTTTCTTACTTTTCTTTTTGTCATGCTTCACTTGAGAGGATTTCTACTACTTTCCATAATTTTTCACTAAAATATTTTTCTTCTACAAAATAAACAAAAAGGCCTTTCGTGTTTGAAGATTACTCAGATGCAAGAATCACACTCAAGTTTAGCCATAAAGGGTGAAAATATTGATGTGTCGGCGGTTTTTTCTCTCTAGACATTTAACAGTTGCATTATAAAACTGTGCTGATTTCGGGACGACGAAATATATTTGAGAACAAACATTACGTGGGGTTTTGATGAGTGATCTTGACGAAGAAAGTCAAATTGAAACTCAGATCGATGCTCCTATCGAAGATATTATACGAGGATCTGAGCTTACCACTACAACCGCTGATAAAGAGACTTTGAAATCTGCAAATGAATTATTAGATTCTCTAGAACACTCGCACAGAGTCGACCTTTCGTTGCATTTATACTCTGCGTACCTCTTGAAAAGACTATTGTATAAGGCAAATGAAAAAAAACATTTTTATGAAGTAAACCAGTTTGTGAAGACCCAAATTAAGGATAACTGGACGAGCTGGCCTAATCCCAATACAATTATTGACCCTAGTGTAGACAAATTGTATGAAGATATACCGGAAGGTATTGCAAATGTAAGCGTACAGCCGGGGGAGATCTCAAATAGGGCTTTAATGCACGCCTCTGATATGATGAGGGTTGAGCTGGATGCTCAATGGCAAAAATTTCTCTCTAAGTCTGCCTTGGACCATGATGTAACTCTAGATGTGGATGAATTGAACATTCCAAACGAAATATCCCGGAATATCTTAGTTAAACTGGACAGCTTATTCGAAGGGTTGCATGATAAAATAGCCAAAGAGAACGAATTCGATGTAAGGCAAGATAAGCATTCTAATAATATAAGGGCGAATCAGATAGACGACGAGCCCATGCAGGCCAATCGACGAATTAAATACACATATCATGACTTGGTTTCAAGAGGTTGTGAAATGAACGAGGATATGACGGATATCTACATGAAATCATTAGAGCTATATAACGATATCCCAGAAAAGTATAAAAAGAGAAAATTCAGACTGCCCAAACAAATTCTAAAAAAGTATCACCAGCCAAAAAAGACCAGTTCATACTTAAAGGAGCTATTAAGTAAAACAAGAGAAGATTTCATACCTGTGGAAAAGTTATTGAAGGATAAACGGTTGACATCAAAGGACAAATCCAAGCTACAACGCTTAAATCGTGAAGAGACGGAAGATGCTCTAAACAAAAGAACATTTTTTCAGGTAAAGGGCTACTTAGAGGATGAGAATGAGATCTCTGATTACGAGTTGGACGACTGCCTCATAGAACTGCCTAATGGGAACATATGAATGAGAAAATCTTTTTTTTACCTTTTTCCATTAAGAAATATTCATCTCCTTTTAAGATCAACATATGTAACAATAAATATACTCTTTTAAAGATGTTCTTTTAATTTACTTACTGAAATTTAATATTAATAAAAGTTCGAAAACAAAGACTAAATACAAAAATAAAAAGATCATAAATTCAAACTTTTAAGAATGTCTTTTACGGATACATATTTACATATTAGACTATGATAATCATATATGCTCCTTTCTATCTCTTCTTGCTGAACTTTCTTCCTTTTTATGTTTTTTTGACTTTTTGGATTTTTTATGCTTCGATTTATCACCTTCATCGCTGCTATGCTTACTTTTCTTTCCTTTTTTACTCTCCTTCTTGCTTTTCTTCTTCTTCTTCTTCTTACTCTCACTGTCGTTACTAGTCTTTTTATCTTTTTTCAATTTTTTTCTCTTGACCTTGTTATCATCTTCATCACGCCTTCTTCTCTTCTTCCCTTTACTCGAACTTGCACTAGATACAACAAAGCTGGCTTCCTCCTTTTTACCAAGATTAGTAATGGTTCCTTTCAGCCCTTCTCCCTTTACAAACCACCTGTATAGAGGTGAGCTACTTTTCGATACAGCAGTAGCAACTGCCTCATTTTGAGTAAATTTAATACTGCCATTATTCGAATCAGTGCTTACATCCAGGTTCTTCAGATGTCCATCAAATAGCCTTTCCCACCATGCTTCGCCATCATTCCCGCCAGGAGCATTACCCAATCCCTTCTTATCTCTCTTGTGCTTTACCAGTATGGGTCTTTTCAAACCACCTTCTCTAAACGCTTCTCCTTCTTTCCAACCATATGATATCAGATATTCTTTGCTATCCATGTCCGATTTATTCTGATAATATTTCCGCTTGTATCATTCAATTTTCTATGTACATCATGACAATGAATTGTAGAGTGCATCAATGTCTTTTTTAAAGTCATCGCTAAAAAATTTTCAGGCGGGAACTTATTCAAAATGGCAGATTTACTACAACATTGAAAACCCTTTATATTTATTATATGAGAATCATTAGCGATAAACAAGCCCACATATTCACTTCATAATCTGTGATAATGGAGTATGGACATCACGCTAGACCAGATTCAAAACGACCATTGGATGAAGGATCACCAGCAGCCGCAGGATTAACTTCTAAGAAGGCGAACGAAGCTTTAACAAGAAATAGAGAATTAACAACTGTATTAGTCAAAAATTTGCCTAAGAGCTATAATCAAAACAAAGTCTATAAGTACTTCAAACATTGTGGGCCCATTATACACGTTGATGTTGCGGATTCGCTGAAGAAGAACTTTCGTTTTGCACGTATTGAATTTGCCAGGTATGATGGAGCCCTCGCTGCAATAACCAAAACACACAAAGTTGTAGGTCAGAATGAAATTATAGTATCTCATTTAACAGAATGCACATTATGGATGACGAATTTCCCCCCAAGTTATACTCAAAGAAATATTAGAGATCTATTGCAAGATATTAACGTTGTTGCACTCAGTATACGGCTTCCCAGTTTACGATTCAATACAAGCAGAAGGTTCGCTTACATCGATGTTACTTCTAAAGAGGATGCAAGATATTGTGTAGAAAAATTGAATGGACTCAAAATAGAAGGTTATACTTTAGTTACTAAAGTTTCCAATCCGCTGGAAAAGTCGAAACGGACCGATTCTGCCACACTAGAGGGGCGAGAGATTATGATACGAAACCTAAGTACAGAATTGCTCGACGAAAACCTTCTGAGGGAATCTTTTGAGGGATTTGGTTCCATTGAAAAAATCAACATACCTGCTGGACAGAAAGAGCACAGTTTCAATAACTGTTGTGCATTTATGGTTTTTGAAAATAAAGATTCTGCTGAAAGGGCACTTCAAATGAATAGAAGTTTGTTAGGTAATAGGGAAATTTCCGTTTCCTTGGCTGATAAAAAACCATTCTTAGAAAGAAACGAAGTCAAAAGACTTCTCGCATCGCGTAACAGCAAAGAACTAGAAACACTAATATGCTTATTTCCACTTTCAGATAAGGTGTCACCAAGCTTAATCTGCCAATTTCTTCAGGAAGAAATACACATCAATGAAAAAGATATTAGGAAAATACTTCTCGTTAGCGACTTCAATGGCGCCATTATTATATTTAGAGATAGTAAGTTTGCAGCAAAAATGCTAATGATACTAAATGGATCTCAATTTCAGGGAAAGGTGATACGTTCAGGTACTATTAATGACATGAAAAGATATTATAACAATCAACAGAATCACAGCATGAAACACGTCAAACCTAGTTGTATAAACATGATGGAAAAAGGACCAAATCTTCAAGTAAAGAAAAAAATTCCTGACAAACAAGAGCAGATGTCCAACGACGATTTTCGCAAGATGTTTCTAGGTGAGTAGACTAACCGAACCGGAGAAAGACGAACTTCTAATAGGATGTCATTTTAGCAGTGAATATAAACCCAAGTTTCTTTCCAAACGTTCACATACATCAAGCAGCCAACATTCGAGAGAGCAGAGATTACGTAATTATATACAAGGAACCTTTATCTAAACATTTTCTTCGAAGGTATTATTTTCATATTAAACGTAATACCATTTTTGCACCTCAGGCGGTATTTGAGAAGGGGGTTTAACACTATCTTCAAGTGTGACACCATTACCAGCCCTTTCTGTATTAGGCAGGTTGTCATACTTCTCCTGGAGTGATCCTGAAATGAGGTTTTTCCACGAATTGTGACATTTCTTTATAGTTTGGATGGTTTTATTGGAATTTTGATACTGTTCATGAAAGGCGAAACTATTTAATGGCTTCCCTGCTGGAACTTTATACTTTCTAAACCACTCCCTAGTCGTATCTAGAATCCCAGGAAAGTACTCCTCAATTTTTTCCAAGTCATCTATTTTAGAGGATAAAGGATCATTTACGTCGATCACTATGACCTTCCAATCCAATTCTCCATCATCAATTAAAGCGAGTGATCCTAATACCTTGACCTTTTTAATGGAACCCATTTCCAAAACATCCGAACCGATTTCGCAACAATCAAGAGGATCATTGTCACCTTTCAAAGCCACGTCACACTTCCCCAGTTTATGTTCAATTGTGGGATCTTCCCATGTTTGGGGAATAGCACCATAGTTGTGTATATAGCCGTGATAGGGAAAGATATTGTTCACGAACCTAAGCTTGCCATTCTTCGTATCTTGAACGATCGGATTGAACCTAAGTTCTTTGGATATTTCAAATTTTCCAGTTGTCCATCTTGGTACTTCAACAATCATATTTACGGTCTTTTCATGTTCATTCAAATCTAAAGGGACATCATGGAAAAAAGAACCAACCTCTCCATTTAATAATGTCAAGTATTTCTTAAACCCGAGGGTATATTTGCTGCCTTGTTGAATGGTGCTGAATTGTCTATGATTACGAATGGATAAAATATTCAATGTTTGTTTTAACCGTTCTATTGACCTAGCCTTGCTTGTTAAAGCATTCATTCGTAATAAATTCATGTTTTTCAGTAACTTCTCTAGAAGGGAATTTGCTTTTCACGCATACAAGCGAATCAAAGTTTCCAATTGAATGTACTCCCTATTAGTGCTGGTTAAATTAGCTGACTGCTCCGTATTACTGTGCGGAGTTCCTTTTATCCAATATTCAAACCTCATAGATTGCCAAAAACAAAAAAACTTTGCATAAAAAAAAACAAAAAGGGTTACTATACACGATGAATGATTAGACTATACACTATTATATAAGAAATGATTAGAATCATATTTTAAATGTATTAAAAGAATATATGCACGTCCTTTTCCTCTCCTTTTCTTAGTAAAATTACAATTCAACCATCAGAGGATAACAGCTAAACAAATAGGAATAGATAATTTCTGATAATGTTTAACCTTTAGACTGCCGAACGACTCTCTTCTTCCTTATACTTTGGGTCCGCAAATGGATTATTTTCCTTACTAGCTGTGTCAAATTCGCCATTTGCTTCACCATTTGCTTCGTCTTTAACATCATTATATGGTGGTGGTACGTCACGCAGAGTAAATTTCAAATTCTCATCGATGGTAGCATTTTCATCGTTCATTTCAACAACGCCAGAAACGTCTGAAATCAACAATTTGGAAAATCCAAAAGGATCGCGAGGAATCCACAATTCGGGGCATTGTGCACTAACAGCTGGATAATCGTAAGCATGAGAGATATCGAAATCATTGACTCTTTCATCAGGATCAACCAAACCATATATTTCTGGCAGTCTGCTCTTTACAGCCTTATAGGAGTAGTAAATGTGAGGTTTTAAGAATCTCTTCCACCATGGAGCCGGAGGAATTTTCATTGTATCACCATCTGCTAATAATGGCACGTCCTCAATTAAATTTTCTGCATTTATAGCGTGCCCATCTGCATTGGCTTCATTTGCTGGGTTGAATTGATATTCGAATGTATTTTCACTAAATATGCTATTTTCAACTTGTTGCTCAGTGACTGATTCACTCCTCTTGTGATATTTCTTTATTGGAAATTCAGGTAATTCTTTGATTCCGTCCATGTCAATATTTGCACCAAAAGTATTTTTCTTCACCTTTGTACTTTCTATGCCTTTATAAATATTTTTGAAAGAAGGTGTATCTGATACACCATCTAACGGTTTCATGGTATCAACGGGTATAACCTTTGATAAATGATCAAATGCAGCGCTCAAATGTAAATGAATAAGGACGGTAACACAAATTCCAATTACCTGTAAAACGATTGGGCCCCAACCTTTACCAACGGCAAAAAGACCTAATAGACATATCTGACCGATGTAGATACCAACTATAGTTTGGAAAAGAGCTCTTGGATAATAAATACCCCTTGCGTCGGGTGATTCCTGATAGACATAAGTCAAATTGTATAAATATGCAATATACAATAGGAAAAACGCGACGGCAGCAAATAATAAAATCAACGGAGAAATGATGGAGTAGGAGAAAGTAATAACTGCCAAGTTTGTATAAACTGGAAAAGCTGTCCCCCACTGCATACTGGATAGCCCACAAAAACGATTCCATTTCTTCCTAACGGTACCATCTAAAAAGGCACCTAAAACATAAAAGAGTATTAGTGGAACAATTTGCAAAAGAGCACCTGATGAAATGGACAGACCTTGTAGAATAACGTATGACATGAAAAAATTAGAAGCTTTTGGCAGATTAGAAGCCAGTAGATCCATAGCCTTCGTGGGCTCTTTAACAATTTCCGTTACTGTGGAAGTGGCGGCGGAGGATAGAGTGGTAACTAAAAAGACTTGGATAACTTGAAAGGCGAAATAAGCTTGTTGAGTGAAATATTCCACATTTTGCTTAGATGGAGCACCTTGAGTGATAGCCATACCCCTAATAAATTTCGGCAAGAAACTCATTAAAACGGCCAATGCCACAGTTGGGGCCAGAGATGTCAGTAAACCTAATAGTTGTTTTGGTAATTTATAGATGAACTTTAACCATTTAACTTCATTAGTCAAGGAAGTAATATTAGAGATCATACCAACAAAAGCCACTGGGAAAGCCCATAATATTACTAGCGCGACAATTGCTGAAACCGCACTGACTTCCCTACCTAATCTTTCCCACCAGAACATCCTCAAATTAAACCAAACGACATCGGATGGCTCAATACCAATATACACAGGCGTCATGAAAAGAGGAGCATGGTATGTGGTGATCTGAGCGGCAACTTGGGCCTGATATTGGGATTCAAACTCCACAAAAACGGAGTTGAAAGGGGATGAATTTTCATGATCTTCTTGTAATGCCTTCACCTTTTGGTTTAACTTGGGCAACTCCTCCTTAATGTAGGATATGGTGTCAACTTTTTTACCAAAAAAGAATTTAGCAACCTTGTTAATTTTATGATGTGGTCTTTTCTTGTCAGGGACATATTCAGCAATATTATCAGAGACAGATAATTGCGGACTTTTTTTGTTTAACTTCTTAATTTTTTTCAATGCTGCTTTCAGGTATTTTGTTTCAGCACCTTCCAATTGTATGGCCATATTGTCCCTTGCTTTGACCATTGCTTCAATTGAACCGGAACCTCTTGCGATCCAGACTCTTTTCACACCATCAAACAACTTAGAAAACTCTTCTTCACTTAAGTATTGCTTAGGGACAGTCTGGAATAACACGGTTCTCGAGGATAGTTTTTTAGCATAACGAGGGGACGCTAGTACAGCTTGCTTCATAGAGGTGTAAAAATACAATTCTCTGTAAATAATGTAAAGGAACCCCCAAAAGAAAATCCATCCACAGAAAACATGTGCAAAATATCTACCACGGTGCTTGACGTTCTGATAGGCCAATTGATTCAATCCGCTTTCATGGTTACCGTTACTGGCGTTAATGGACAACAAAATAGGGAATATATAACTCATGGAAACAGCACAGTAAATTGCAATGATGAAAAGGTACCTCAAAAAGAAATATCCATCCAGACCGGCTTGTTGAATGACAAAATTGTCTGATTTTTTCAATAACGGCTTCAGCCATTGCCAGACGCCCTGCGGTAGCGGTTCTGGCTTTTTTTCTTCATTAATCAGATTGAATGAGGATTTGGGCTCATAAATCCTTTTTAGTTTTATACGCAAAATCAAGAACGCTATGACAAAAACACCAAAAATAGTACCATTACTTACCAAAGAAGTAACGACTTGTTGAGTTGACGTGTTTGTACTGGTAGCTGTTGTAGTACTATTAGTACTATTAGTACTATTCATTTTGTCCCTTTGCCCTTGCTGCTAAGCCGTAAACTTATGATTACTAAAACAAAAAGAAACGGAAAAGGCAAACGAATTAATATATATAAGATGAAAAAGAAATAGAAAAAAACAACAAACCGAAATTTGATTACGAAATGGCCATTAATAATAATATTATACAACCAGGCACGGGACAACATCAAGATCGAGTGCCAAGCCATGCGGCTTTGCTGTTGGTTATCAAGTATTTTCTTCCTTTTCCACGATAAAAAACAAAGATGAAGAATTTTTTTCCAACTTCAAAACCGAAGCTGGCCCACAGAATCCACACAGAAGAAACTTTATACCCGAAAGGAGAAGAAAGGGTGTGCCTTTCCCGCTAAAAAATCGTAGCCAGGAAAGGCCGCCCCTGTGATGTCAGCTGCGGGAAGTGATTCGCGCAGAACGACTCACGCAGACGGAACCGCAGCGATGCTGTGGTGCACGGCGGGTAACGGAAATAGAAGAAACGAACCCGTAGATCAGGTCTTACATTACTATAGCGTATAATGGAAGAAAAAAAATGAATTATCATATGTGCTGTTTGTCTGCATAACCCAAACGAGTATAATGGAAGAATTTGAAGAATTTCGAAGGAAAGGGGAGATGTCCAGCAGATGTGGCAATCACCGTGTGCTCAGAAAATGGAATAGTTGCGCTTGCGAGTTGGCCGTGCCCTTTGAGGTTCCTGAGCATGCGATTACGAAATTGCACATATACGACTTCGACAATACATTATTTGCAACGCCGGGTCCTACAGAGCAATTGTATACACGTGAGCTACTAAATTTGTTGACATCGAGCACGCTACCGAATGGAGGCTGGTGGAATGAGCCGGGGTTTCTGCAGGCTGCTATTGAGATCTCGAAGACTAAACCGAGAAGGTATTCGTGGAATGCGGATATCGTTAAATTGGCGGAGGAGTCATATTCTGCCAAGGATACTATCTCGATCGTTTTAACGGGCAGAGAGGAAAGTAAGTTCCATAAGTTGATTGAGCATGCTTTACAGACGGCAAGGAGCCATTGGAAATGCTCAGAAAATGAGTTTAGGTTCAATGCAGTTTGCCTAAAAAAAAGAGCAATTTCTGAGTACACTAGCAAATATAAAAAAGAGTTGATGCGGGATTTCTTAGAATATTATCCCTCTCTGCGGGAGTTGTCCATATATGATGATAGAATACACCAAATAGATGCATTCAAGTCTTTCTTCCATTCTTTGGATCTACCACGTCTGAAATGGTCTGCGATCCCCGTACGACCATTCACCAAATCGCTGCCAAGAGAGCAGGAACTTGAAATGGTGATGGACATGGTACGAAAGAACAATAGCCAAGCTCTCAGCACTTCACAAAAGTTTGATTTAAGACGGACTCCAAGACAAATTGGTTATATCCTTTGCACGGCATCTCATCGTCTATTATCAATAGAGGTCATCAAGTACTTAAAGCGGCGTAAGGGGAGAAGAACGTTCAGACCCAAGCTGTATGAACATCCCTTGTATATACCGTGCGCAGAACCCGGTAAAGATATCCCTGCACTTGAAATCGCTAAGGTATGGTCAAACAATGACACTCGCACGTTTGATTCTGAGAAGAAAGTACAGCATATTTCACAAATTTTTTATCTGGAACAGCCTGGGAAGTGCATCGTACACTTCCAAGTCACAGACCTTGCCGTCATCGCGTCGGCCCACCACAACAGAAGAAAGCCATTGGAGGTTTATTTCAAAGCCACACCCGAACCAAACAGATACACTTTCACTCTCTTTCCAGAATATATAGTCACTGGTCATTTTTACAAAAGAGACCGAATTGAAGATTTAGAAGTGGTAACAGAGCGTCTAATAAACTGCAAGGAAGATATTCACTGGGTTCCGTTAGACAATACAATACCAATAAAGGCATTTTTCGGGCAATTTGCCAAGTTGGCAGCAATACCGTGTTCCAATGCTTAATAATTACATTTTTTTCTTCCTTTTTTTGGGTTATTTATTTAGTCATTTTAAATAAGTAAACACAAAGATATACTTATGCGCATTATGGGCACACTTGCGTGTTCCCGACAAGCACTTAAGCGTTCAAGTCAGCAAACTTTGCAAATCTTTATCACTTTGCAATTTTGTCTCCAAATTCTTTCTGGCTTGCCAAACCAACAATCTCTTTCTCTCTTCAATGTCTAAGTCCTTAAAGCTTAAGTTACTCATATCTTCATTGAGATCCACATGGAATTTATCGAGTAGATTCTCAGCGCAAATCATGTTCTTCTTTCTGGGATCGTTAAACTCTCCGCCACCAGCAGCGTTATTATCAACAGCCGCATTGGCCCCCATTGGCGCCCTGGAGGGCTCAAACCCAGGTGGAAAGCTGAATTCATCACCACGCAAGTACCTTTCCACTGTTTCCTCGACTGAGCCTGTGTTTTCCAAACTATACCTAATTTGCTCAGGATGTAAGTTAGGGGCTAGATTTTGCACTGTTTCCACCATCTGAGTAGTCACGGGGTGACCTCCATTGACTCTACCAGTCCTTCTCAAGGCATTCTGCGTGGAGCCCTGAGGACGTCCGTGTGCGTTTACACCTGTAGCGGATAAGCGTTGTGCTGAGGGATGCTGATTACTTTGGAAGAATTTTTTCAGAAATATAACTCCAAACACAAGAATCAAAGTGATAAGCAATCTCGAATCCTCCATGGCCAAAAGAAAAAAGTTTGCGCGATCGTAGATTGTAATGCTTTATGGCGCCTTTTATAAGAAATAGGTTGATGAGTTGTCTATTCAATGCATCAATGACAGGCCCACCTCAGTTATATTAGATCGTTTAAAATGGCGCGACAGCTACCCGCACCGTATACAAAAAGGCATTAAACTAAATGGAATACTAGCAAATAAACAAGTGTTACTGTCCATTTTAACAATTACCACCTTAAAAGTTTACATAACTTATACACAAAAGGGCTGCCTCATCGTTTGATCAACCCCGAAATTCCATCTTGAATTTCTTCTTCTGGTTTTTTACCTTGTATATAAATTGCGGTATGCAATCTGTCTCTTTAATGGAATGCTCATCGAAATGCCTTCTCACCACGTTGGCCAGGTCTCTCTTATGTATCCTTTTATCGTGCTGCCCCTGTGTGTTCCTCTTGTATGAATAAGTCTTCGCGCCCAATTTGGAACCCAATAAGTATCCCTGCAGCGTCAGGTTGTCCGGTACGTCCAATTGAAAGTGGTCTTTATACCTTCTCAGGAACGCATCCGTATACTCTTCGAAATCCATTGGGTGACTCTTGGGGCGCAGATCAGGGTGGTTGTCGGTGATATGTGTCTCTATGAGATTCTTAATGTACTGCTGTTGTGCAGCTGTGAGTCTTTGCTTCCCATTGGTTCTCCCGCTGGAGGTAGGCCCGTTATTGTTATTGCTGTTATTGCTGTTATTATTATTATTATTATTGTTATTATTGTTATTATTGCTGCCATTGTTGTTGTTACAGCTGCCATTGTTGTTACTTGCGTAACCACCACCCTGAGTGGGTCTGCCTCTCGATTCCGTTTCAGCGTTTGTATTAACTGGCCTAGCCATTACTACTCAGTATATACCTATCCTTCGATTTGCTAAACTATAAAGGAATTGCATTATCACAATAGATACACAACCGCTTTTATATAATTTCTAAGTTAAAATCTGAAAATTTCACAGTATATAAAAAAGAGCGCTTTTTCCCTTCCGGAACGGCGTTGCCTTGCTAAAACACATGCATAGCAAGAAATGGTATACAGCAAGCCTACTTAATATATCTCATTACAGTGCTATGCTGCCACCTCAAAAGCGTTTCACTTGATAAATTTCTGAAAGTTTTCGTATACACGCAAAGCGGCTTGTGAGGCATCCAGTGTCTCGTCCCATGCTCGTGCGATTTGTGCATTCAAATACTGCAGCTGCTCTGTAAGGGCCTTTTGGTATGACGGATCTGGATTGTCAATAGGATAGTCGGTTTCAGTAAGTATGCAAGTTGAGGGCAAGCTCCTGACCAGGGCATCTCCCTCTTCTGGGTCCTTAAAATTAATCCATTTGGATAGGCTCACAAAAATACGATCCGGGGGAAACTTCTTGAGCCATTGGCCCAGAAGCGTTTCCTTGGAGCCTGTGTACGAATGTAAACATATCTTGACAGAGTGATACGTCAAGAGCTCTTCATTGCAGATATCGTTTAGTTTCCCGTGGCACTTTACATCGTGTATAGAGATGGGCTTGCTTGTGTGCCTTGCCAGTCGGCAAAATCGCCTGAATACTGTTTCTTGATGCGATAGTTTGACCTTCACTGTCGTAAGCCTTGCCTTCTCGTTCTGCATGTAGAAACCATTTGCAGGAAGTCTGAAGAGCTTATCAAGACCGATTTCTCCAATCACACTAACCAAAGTGTCGTTAAACTCTCTTTTTATATACTCTTCAAGATCTAGAGGTTCGGGAAGCACCTGAACCAAACTGTCGAACTGTTCTTCATTCTTATACTCCAGTACATCTTGATAGTGAGAAACCTTGTCGCGCCGACTTCCCACATAAAATAAGTGGCTGTACCAAGGATGCACACCAAATCCCACGCATATATCGTTTTTACTTGTGCTTCTGCCAGCCAATTTTTTCAAATTGTTCCAGTCATATGGGTTTGATGACATAACGCAACGCAACGTACCCTGGGACCCTCCATCATCACCGCAGAATGTGTTGTCTGGGTCGGTTATAACATGACAGTGGGCATCAACAAGTTTATTCATCTACTTCCTCAATGAACAGCGTAGTGTAACACCTAACCTCGATAGAGTTGCAATTGCCAGTCTTCTAAAAGGGCCCTTTCTTCCCTACGTAATCAATTGTCCTCCTGGGCTTCGCGCGGTGCCCCTGGAATTAATTAATCCCCTTCAGCACGCAGCAACGGCAACTCCAGGGAGCATCAAGTGGACGAGCAAACATTCAATAGTATTAAGTCTAAGACATAAGTTTTAAGTACCGTTGCTATTCCGCTTCATCTTTTATCACAATAAAACAGTACAAACGTTATTGCAGGTCCTGGCTTTATAATTTATTGCTTCCTATTCAAAAAACCACAGACTAATAACCACGGGCAACCTCAATGACTATTATCGTCGCTTCTTTATTCTTACCATATACCCCTCAATTCGAGGCTGATGTCACCAACTCGGATACTGCTAAGCTGGTTGAATCAAGTATGATCAAGGTAGACTGCAACAACCAGGAATTGAGCAACAACAAGCAAGAAAGAAGCAGTTCTGTAACTTCGGCAAGCTCTCATTATATTGGCTTACCTCAGGAGGCGCAAATTAACGGTGAACCCTTACAAAGGGCCAATGTGGGCTCTCCTGCTACGGGAGTTAACTATCATAATGAGATGGAAATGCTTTCCTCAGAGCAATTCCTGGAAGAGCTGACTGCCAATGCCACTCATGCAGCAAACTCTGGTATTCCGCCAGCTAATAACCCAGTTTCTTCTGGCTCAACTGCCCAGCGGCCTTCAGTCGAGGAATTCTTTTCTGCTCCGTCTGCTAGAGTCTGTTCTCCCTCCCAGGAAGCTTCTGCTTCGTCTATTTCTGCTAGTCGTTCATCGGCTCACCACAACGATTTGAGCTCCAGCCTTATGAAAAATCCCAATTTGTCATTTGATTCACATCCACCCAGGGTCAGAAGCTCATCCAAGAGTGCTGTAATCACTCCCGTCTCTAAAAGCGTTCCAGATGTCGATCCTGCTGTTGTAGATGTCGCAAAAGTTAGAGAAGAGTTTCAACAGCAAGCCTCCTTGCCTTCCATGAAAAGAGTTTCCGGAAGCACCGCTGGAGACTCTTCCATTGCTTCTTCGAGTTCTAATCTCAGGTACTCACAGCAATTTCAGGATAACTTTATCGAAGACACTGATAGTGAGGATGACATTGATTCTGATTTGGAGACCGATGCTACTAAGAAATACAACGTCCCAAAATTTGGTGGCTATTCCAATAACGCAAAGTTAAGAGCATCTCTAATGAGAAACTCGTATGAGCTATTCAAACATTTGCCATGGACAATAGTCGACAGTGACAAAGGGAACGGATCCTTGAAAAATGCAGTTAATATTGCAGTTGCTGAAAAGACAGTGAAAGAACCTGTTTCCTGGGTAGGTACAATGGGAATCCCTACTGACGAACTTCCTCACGAAGTTTGCCATAAGATTTCAAAGAAATTAGAACAGGATTTTTCTTCTTTTCCAGTGGTCACGGACGATATTACTTTTAAGGGTGCTTATAAGAACTACGCCAAACAGATTTTATGGCCCACTCTACATTATCAAATTCCAGATAATCCAAATTCAAAGGCTTTTGAAGACCATTCTTGGGACTACTATCAAAAAGTGAATCAAAAGTTTTCTGATAGGATAGTTTCCGTTTACAAACCTGGCGACACAATTTGGATCCATGATTATCATTTGATGCTTGTCCCACAAATGGTGAGAGAGAAACTGCCTAAAGCTAAGATTGGATTTTTCTTACACGTATCATTTCCAAGTAGTGAGGTCTTCAGATGCCTTGCTAACAGAGAAAGGATTCTTGAAGGTATTATTGGTGCAAACTTTGTTGGGTTTCAAACTAAAGAATACAAAAGACATTTCCTACAAACTTGTAACAGATTGCTTGCTGCGGATGTCTCTAATGATGAAGTCAAATACCATTGCAATATTGTTTCCGTGATGTATGCGCCAATTGGTATTGATTATTACCATTTGACATCGCAGTTGAGAAATGGTTCTGTACTTGAATGGCGCCAATTAATTAAAGAAAGATGGCGTAATAAAAAACTGATTGTTTGTCGCGATCAATTTGACAGAATTAGAGGTCTTCAGAAAAAAATGTTAGCCTACGAGAGGTTTTTGATAGAAAACCCTGAATACATCGAAAAAGTTGTTTTGATCCAAATCTGCATCGGTAAGAGTTCCGATCCTGAGTACGAACGTCAAATTATGGTTGTCGTTGATAGAATCAATTCTTTGTCTTCGAACATCAGTATCTCTCAACCAGTGGTCTTTTTGCATCAAGATTTAGATTTTGCTCAATATTTGGCATTGAATTGTGAAGCTGACGTTTTCCTTGTGGATGCGCTGAGAGAAGGTATGAATTTAACATGTCATGAGTTCATTGTCAGTTCATTCGAAAAAAATGCGCCTCTATTATTATCTGAATTCACTGGTAGTTCTTCTGTCCTAAAGGAAGGTGCCATCTTAATAAACCCATGGGATATAAATCATGTAGCACAAAGTATCAAGAGAAGTTTAGAAATGTCTCCAGAAGAAAAAAGGCGTAGGTGGAAAAAATTATTCAAATCTGTTATTGAACATGATTCGGATAATTGGATTACAAAGTGCTTCGAATACATAAATAATGCTTGGGAGTCCAACCAAGAAACGTCTACTGTTTTCAATTTGGCTCCAGAAAAATTCTGTGCTGATTACAAAGCCTCCAAAAAGCATTTATTTATCTTCAAGATTTCAGAACCTCCAACGTCCAGAATGCTATCCTTGCTAAGTGAATTGAGTTCAAATAATATAGTTTACGTTTTGAGTTCATTTACAAAGAATACATTCGAAAGCTTATACAATGGTGTTCTAAACATCGGATTGATAGCGGAGAATGGTGCCTACGTAAGAGTTAATGGGTCGTGGTACAACATCGTGGAAGAGCTTGATTGGATGAAAGAGGTGGCAAAGATCTTTGACGAGAAAGTCGAGAGGTTACCTGGTTCATACTACAAAATCGCTGATTCTATGATCAGATTCCATACAGAAAACGCTGAAGATCAAGATCGAGTCCCAACTGTTATTGGGGAAGCCATTACGCACATAAACACCTTATTTGATGACAGGGATATTCACGCTTATGTGCATAAGGATATTGTCTTCGTTCAACAAACGGGGCTAGCCTTAGCCGCCGCTGAGTTTTTGATGAAATTTTACAACAGTGGCGTCAGTCCTACTGACAATAGCAGAATATCTCTATCAAGAACATCCTCTTCGATGTCCGTCGGTAATAATAAGAAGCATTTCCAAAACCAGGTAGATTTCGTTTGCGTTTCCGGTTCGACATCACCTATTATTGAACCATTATTTAAATTAGTGAAGCAAGAGGTTGAAAAGAACAATCTAAAATTTGGTTACACCATTCTTTACGGTAGCTCAAGATCCACTTATGCCAAGGAACATATCAATGGTGTCAATGAACTTTTTACCATCCTTCATGACTTGACAGCCGCCTAAGCGATCATTTTCCCTCCTGTACTTTCAAAATGTTCTCTTTCTTATTCTTCAGTTATAGTTTTTACGAGCGATTATAAATATAAAAGTACGATCTTCCTTTTACGTATATATGTATATACAGCACGATAAATTACAAACAAGTTTCAACTAACAATGTGGGTTATTTCTCATATTGTTAATGAGATCTTATAATAATCATTATACACGAACGCTATTTTTCACTTTTTTTTTCATTTTTGTTTTCGCCGCAAGAAGTAATAGTGAAAAATTGAAAAAAGCTTCAATTTTAGTTTGCTGAAAGAAACCTTTACTTATGTAGAAGGTGTACTTGCAAAAGCACTAGTGTAATATAGAGCAAAGTTCATCATGGGTAAGAAAAACACTAAAGGTGGTAAAAAAGGTAGAAGAGGTAAGAACGACTCTGACGGTCCAAAGCGTGAACTTATTTATAAGGAAGAAGGCCAAGAATATGCTCAAATCACCAAGATGTTGGGTAATGGAAGAGTCGAAGCCAGTTGCTTTGATGGTAATAAGAGAATGGCCCATATTAGAGGTAAGTTAAGAAAGAAAGTCTGGATGGGACAAGGTGATATTATTCTTGTTTCCTTAAGAGATTTCCAAGATGACCAATGTGATGTTGTCCACAAATATAATTTAGATGAAGCCAGAACACTGAAAAACCAAGGTGAACTTCCTGAAAACGCCAAAATTAATGAAACAGACAACTTTGGCTTCGAATCTGATGAAGATGTTAACTTTGAATTTGGTAACGCTGATGAAGATGATGAGGAAGGTGAAGATGAAGAACTTGATATTGATGACATTTAATTTAGGCCGAACAAGTGTCCTCAATATCTTTTAATGCGTCAACTATTCATAATTTATTTATAATTATATTTTTTAGTCCATCATAGGAAAGGGTTTTCTTTTTACTATATAGAAATACTTATATATAGATATCAAAAAAAGAATAAAAATGAAATACCTCAAGAAGTCGTTTAATCTTCCTTCTAGGGTTTCTTTCAAGCGGACGTTAAGGAGACGTAATAAAAATTTTCTCGCACGAGAAATTTGAGCAAAGAGCACGTTGCGAATACGTTTTATTCATTCATCGTTTTTAATTTATTACCTTTTATTTCGATGCTGTTTATTGTCACTCATGAGTGCTTCCGTTTTTTCCATCGAAAATTTACTTTTTTAGACTGAAAAGAAAATGAAAAGTTAAAATAAATTTCTACCAGAAAATGCTCATCGCAGGAAAATGACAATACTATTGTGAGCTTCCCGAGGTACACATTACTTCATACTGAAAGTTTCAAAAAATGACTACGGATGTGCAATTTTCAAGTCAGGAAATCGAGCTTTTCCGTGTCAAAGAATTCTTGATTGCTAATAATCCAGCAAAGATCAACAATGAAAATAAGGATGCTGTTTTAACTCAGATTGAGCATGATTTCAGGTATTTAATACAGTATATCAAGGACGGATTACCGAACTTAAATGAGTCCACAAGGTTAATTTTTCCAGATACCTTTTCGATCTGTTTACTGAGGAGCCATCAAATAATTGCAAGCAAAAAAATTGACTCTCAAGAATTTTTATCGGCGGTAAAAGAGCAACTCTTAACTGAAGCGAATGCAAATATTATCTTTGAATATGTTCTTGACTTTTGGGCTGATGGTGGAGCCCCACTGATGAATGCCTTGAGAGATTTATTCAGTAAACTACTGAACTTATTGAAAATCACATATCCTATGTCAACCTTGAAGGATGTTTTATTTAATTGGATGAATGAAATATTAGAAGTACCATCTACGTTGCGTGTTCAGTATTACTTGATTGATGCCCTTTCTTCTGATTTTGACCTTTATTATATTATAGAAAAAAAGCCTCATTTCATCGATAACTCTTTTTCATTAATGAACTCTGATTTGCTAGCAAATTCGGTAGGTAAATGCATTGTTAGTTTGCTGTTAAACATTTACGAAAAGCATTTCAAAAAGAACGAGTCTTTTGTACAAGAATGGATACAATTATGGAAAAGTTGTGCTTTAAAGTACATTCACGACAAACAATACACCAAATCCATTAATCTGTATATTATGATTCCATTATTCAAAAATATGCCAAACTCGGCCTTCACACTTTTCCTAGAATGTATGTCTAACAAAGACCCATCACTTTTGCTCTCACTTTTAAAGATTGGCCAAGAATTGGGGATTGAAGAAGAACCATTTTGTGATAATAAATATACCACTGTAGATTCTGTTAACAAACTCATAGAGCAAGATGAGTATAAACTTCAGGTATTTGAAATACTGACCTTTTCGACAAAAAAGTCAAAGCCTATTCGTCCCTTCGTCTTCAAAACTATAAAACAGTACCTATATGTGTTCTTCGTGGACACTGAACTTGAACGCAGAAATTACTTTTGCAGTTCGATGAAACACTTTATATTTAGAACCAGAGACTGCGCATACTCTTTAGCTAGGGATGCCAGAAAGCTTAAAAAGGCTGAGAAATTTCCGGACGAACAGAGGGAAAAGTTGGCGCAAGTTGAGGAGGCTAGAGCCTTTTTGGTTTGGCTATGCAATTTTATAAAATATAATTTGGCCCCTGGTACTTTATATCAGGCGAACGTGACCTCATTAAAACTTATGCACATTCTGATCAAGTCTGGTGTTGATAAATCTACTCCACAAAAATTTTTAGACAACCAAAATAAGAGGGAATATCCTTTTTCTATCCCAATTTTACAGGATGTCACATTTTTAAGGTTGCTCATTGACCTTTTGGTTAGTAATTATGCTGACGTGCGCGAATTATCTAAAGAAATGCTATTTATAATGATAAGCGCTGATGAATCTAGAGGTCTTTTTTTGGATACCTTAGACGCAAATGCTTTGAAGTGGACTGCAACCTCTCTTTTAAGTGACTATGAGAAAGGTGATGCTGGAGCTACCGTATATGAGTTCATATTCACAGTCATGGGCTCTCAAAGAAGCTTCATTGACCAGACAATTGATATATTAGCGCAGATGGTACAAAATTTGCAAAATGACAGCATTGGTTGTGCAGAAAATTCAATCGGTCCTCACTTTGCTGCACTAAGCTTGATTTTGAATAAGTTTAACTCTGAAGAAAACCATCAAGATACTTCAAAAATAATCTCAAAATTAATAAATCTTGTACTCAAGAGCTGGGAAGCAACGAGAAATGTAGTGTGTCATGATTCTGCCCATGGAATACTACCTGAAAAATATGCTAATTGTGGTGTACCGGACCAAGTTATAATAAGTCACGCATTTAGGGCGATAAAAGAAGCATCATATTTACTTGAAACAATATTAAAAAAATACCCTTTAACAAGAGATCAATTAGACAGTATCGGCGATCTTTTTATTGTTCAGCTTTCTACTATTCGTCATAGTGGCGCCTTCCAAGCCGTTTTACCGGGGCTAAAGGCATTTTGTATTCGTTGTCAACTTGAATTTCCCGCTATTCTGGAAGAACTTTTAAGCAAGAGTGTAAAATCTTTAAAATCCAAAACTCAACATATTACAAGAAGGTCAGGAGGCTTGCCTTTCTTGGTCACAACCGTCTTAAGTGCAGAAGTTACCAAAGGGAGACCTTTGTTACAAAAAACTTTTGAAAACTTACTACTCGTTGCAAGGTTACCAATTCCTCCCCATCAAGATGAGTTTGATTTACCACAGGTTAATGCTATTAATTGTATAAACGCAATCTTTGTTGAACCGAAGCTCTCTGTACACTGTACGTCATTTGTCTCAGAGGCATTAGAACTAGCTTTATTGAATTTCGACTGTGATATATGGGCTCTAAGAAACTGTTCTATCATGCTGTTTACCTCCTTGCAAAATAGAATTTTTGGAAAAGTGGGCAGAAGCGTTAGTGCAAAATTATTCTTTACCAAATATTCTGGCTTGAGGCAACTGCTTTTGAATATTCTAAACAGTTCTATTGCTCAATATTCGGGAAGTGAAAGAAAATCATATCAAATTGAAAGCATTTTCTTGGTCCTTAATGTGCTACTGAGGTTACGGCCTACAGCTGGCTATACTGGTCTAAAAGAATTCAACGTTTCTGTTTATGAATGTTTATCAAATGAGAACTGGAAGATCAGAGATATGGCCTCTAGAGTATTGCATATGCTGTCGGAAAATTTTGAAGAAGAGATAAGAAAATTACTTGACTTGGCTTCTATCGCGAAGCAAAACCAGTTACATGGACACTTACTAGCACTCCAACAACTAGTACCACAATACCTTTCAGGAACTAGAGATATGGAGTTGATTCAAAGGATACTTGAAAAGAAAAGGATGCTTCTACTAGAGAACAAGTGCTTTATCACTAAAAAGGCCTACTTAAAATTGACCTGCTGTATATTGGAAACATGCGACATACCTGATTCTATTTTAAAAGATTATATCAGCACTTTGCGGAACACATTTATTGCTGAAAATAACGAATATGTTGTGGATGGTAGCAAACAGCTATATCTTGCACAAATCTTAGACATGCTCTTAAAATATGAGGATAGTATATATCTCGATGATATTTGCTTATTAGGATTGTATTCTCCATTTTATGAGGTTCAGCTCAGTACACTACAGTACATGAATACTAACTTTCACTGGGAAACTACAAGAAACTCAGAATTTCTTGAACAACTACAATTATTACTCAGGGTTCCAGATTTGCTGCCTATGGCTAAAGCTTTAGTAGTGAAAATTCTCTCAAGAAAAAAGAATACTTTATCCCTGACGACCTGCACTGATCTCCTAAAAACAAATAATAGTGAAGATACAAAACTTGCTGCCGTTTCATCACTAAGTGCTAAATTGTCTTCGCAAACCTTTCACCAGGTATGGAACTTGTTACAAGGATTTTTCGCCGATTCTTGTTCAAAAGATTTTAGATTGGCATCTTTAGAATGTTTAACTGCTTATCCAGAAAGTTGTAAGAACTCCAGAATACTATTACAACTGTACAACTTCTTATGGGACGATGATTCTGAAATAAGAGAAAAGGCTTCTTTTTATTTGAATAAGAACTTTATTCAAACTGCAGACTGGGAATATAACAGGAACACCAGTGTGACCGCTCTTATATTCACAAAAAAGTTTGTTGACGTATTCACAAGTTCTGAGGTGGTAGAAGAGTTGTGTTTACAGTTGTTTCAATATCTAAATGAATATGATATGTTTGCTGCCGAAGAATCGGCGAAGAATTGTCTATTTACTATAGAAAAGGATAACCAGTTCATCAACGAACTACAAAAGGCAATGCATATATTAAATATGATAAAATTGACTGGAAGGGATATCTCAAAGTGTTACAAAGACCAGATACATCACCTAAAAAGTGCTCTATTGGAGCACTTCAACACCGAGGATTTTAAAGATTCCCCACTCGGCTGGTGCTCTAATGCTGAAATATTTTCAAGAATAACGCTTTTAAAGGAACTGATTCAACATTATTCTCCTTCTGATTATGAGAATTTTATCAATGTTCTGACTAAACATTCTGTTCATCCCCTAATTATCAGTTATTCCCAATTATAAATAATGAATATGTACAGATATATACTTTGCATATAATCTGATTCATCTCTAACCTACTTGTGGATTTAGTGACGAGATTCATTGTGGAACCTATTACAAAGCATGTCGATTTCTATTCTAAATACAATGATGGAACTTGATTTAATTTCTTTACCGTTGTCATTTTCTTTTGAATTTTTTCCACCTCTTTTTTTGTTGAAAAATGTTCATGGATGGAAAATTAAAGGTGTGCCCTATTACAAAAGCAAGTTGTACCCCTTTACTAACTCTCTAGTCAATTTGAACTATTGTGAAAACGACAGTTGTGCTCACATGATATAACAAAAGTAATACTGACAAATGGCATTCCAAGATCAAGATATATTCATAGTGTTCTCGCATGCCTCCTTATTTCTTAATCAAAATGATTTATTAAGCCTAAGTCTAACATCCAAAAAAATGCATGACATGATTGCAATCCCTCGTCTTTATAGCAATATTCACATAACTAAGAATCCTGTTTTAAGAACAAACAAATGGTTTTTGGACGGGGGAAAAACTTATGTAAGTGGTTATAGATCTGTTCTGAAAACCGGTGACAAGAATGACATATTTTTATATGATAGAATTGAAAGGTTGTTGGAGACATCGCATTTAAAATGTATAAAACAGCTGACTATTGACGAGGATTTGTTTCACAACAGGGAAGAAGGATTGCAACTGTTACAAAGATTGGTCAATGAAATCACTGACTTGGACGTGATTGAAAGTCTTGACATCAAGGATCCTACCTTGTTTGAGTTATGTTCAGCAAAGTATTATCGCCTGTCAAGTTTAAAGAAGAGAGTAGTATATGGCGAAACTGGATTTGATGGTATCAAATTATGGCAAAACTTCAAAAGCTTAAAATGGCAATTACCTGAATCGTTGGATTTGCAAAACGTAATAATCCCTGAAGTGGGTGTAATGTTAATGAAGCAACTTAATGGAGGAGAGTTAGAAATAAAGGACGAAGCGTACTCAAGCCTAAGGGTCTTTGAATACTTTGATTCCCTGAACCTCCGCTTCAAGAATCTGCGCCGTTTGAAGCTTAATCATGTTCACAAACAAGGTGATGGGAGTGCTACTTCTATGAGATTATCTTCACGCGCGTTTAAGGATGTAGTTAATTTATCCAATCTTAAAGCCCTTGAATTAGAATTTTCTTGTGAGGTGGACGACTGTGAATGTGATGATGACTTTCTTCAAGATATAACAGGAAACCTTGTTTCCTTAACAAGTCTGGGGTTCATTGAAAAGACATTCACCAAAAAAGGGTACCATTACATGGACGAGAAATGGGACTTGGTCGTTAATAAGTTTATTTTAAATTTACCAAACGTGAGTAAAGATTTGCGTTTGTTAAGCATACGACATGACCCACCTTTAAATGGCAAGGGCATTGATACTGTTGATGGGAACTTGCTTCGCCGTAAAAAACTTTATGAAAAGGTTTTACCAAAGCTAACTTCGTTGGAAACAATAATAGCTCCAACTGTATTGCAGTCCATCACCTCATATGAAATGTATGCGTGTGACCTTTTGTGGAACGGCTGCAAATGTGCGTTCTGCTCCAAATACTTACCATTATTTGATAAGTACATCATGAATCATCAATACTTTTCGACCCCGGATGCAAGATACTTGGATATTATACCGATAGTGTTTGCAGCATATACTGGAAAATCTCTAGCTAAGAGGTTTGATCCTCAGAAGAACTGGGATTTGGATTTACTACAGTATGCCCCTGAGGATACGACGTGGAATTTCCATGGCTTTGAGAGAATTCATCACTTTGCAAGTTATGAATGTTATTTTGACGAATCCTCATTTGAGCCCTTAGCCACTATTATATCGCATTTTTTTTATCCTTACATGAACTACTTGATAAAGATATTGCCAAACCTTCGCCAAACTATGTTGTCAGGAATATACTTTAGCGTGAGCCCAGAATTACACACTTATGAAACTATTTATGATTAAACTTGATAGTTGTGATAAACATTTCTTATGTACATTTGTTGAAGGAGTTCGTATATATACAGCCAGTTGAGTAATAATTATATTTTACTATTGCATTTCATAATTATTACCCGGACCTTACGAGTTCTTCGAATAATAACCATATATTTCAGAAAGGTAGGCATACCGAAGGAAGAGACAATGAAAAAACTGAAATGAACAAGCTTCTGTATACGATCCAAGGATCAGAAACGGTTGTTATTTATTGTTTGGACTTCTTGTTGTTAGGCTTTATTTACCGTGCATAATACTATCTGATACTTTGAGAAACCCCTCCCCCCACAGAAAGGTTCAAAATTTACAATTGCTGCACTAGGTCTACACTTTCCTCTAGATTTGTAACTTGAAGACCCCATTCCAATCGTTTAACCTGTCTTTCCTTTTATTATCGTTTTATTCTCTTCCTTTTTTATAAAATTCTATCTGGTATAGAGCATTTTTATGTTGATCATAACTTTTCATGTATTCTATTAATTACACCACAACTTTGATATCGTCAAATTTTTTATCACTACCTATTAAATTTAAACAATTGCTTACGAGAACTTAATGTTACAACGGAGATTTATATCCTCCAGTGGTATAAAGAGATTACTTCACAGAGAATCAAACAAGGTTATGCACACTGTTTTCTTTAAAGTACGATATTACTCAACTGAGTTGATCAAAAAAAAGCATAAGGAAGATATTGAGGATTGGGTTAAAGCGCAACTAAAAGATTCTTCAACAATAAGCGGTGTGTATGAGTCTCGGAATAAACTCGATTGGATGGACTCCATTACCAAAAGCCCCAGCAGCTTAGATATTCTTAAGAATCAATATAATATAGTGAAAGACAAAGATTTTGGAATATTGTGGAAGCAAAAATTCGAAAGTGCAGATCCAGATATTTTGATGACAATAATTAGCCTTTCCACTAACCAAAAGGTTTTGTTTTCAATACAGCAATTACTGATCTTAATAAATTCTCTTCACTTTTTGAAAAGGGACTACGATATTGGACAAATATACACAACATATGAGCAATTCACGCCCTTATTAGCAAGCCACACTGATAAAGGCACATATGGTCAGTTCATCGAAATTATGTTGGTAGTACAGCATAATTTACATCATTTTGATGTCTGTGAAACTTTATTTGCAGAATATATCAAATATTGCAAAGTAAAGCCACAAATGATATCTTTAGGATTAAACTCTTTCATAAGGAGTAATAACACTCAACTAGCGGTGGAATTTTACACGCAAGCAATTACCAATCCTGATACATTTCCAATAACTGAAAAGCAGCTTTTTGAGTTTCTCCGATGTATGGAAAGATATCTAGATATGTCCAGTATGAAACACATCTTTTATCTCTGGTTGAAAGTGAAATGTGGTGATGAGCAATCCTCTTCAACTAACCTTCCCTCGTTCAAAACCCTCGCGATAATACACAGAATGTTATTACGTTTTTCTAATACAGATGAGCTAAACGATTTTTTAACCAATCCCGTTGTTTTAAGTACGGGATATACATCAAGTGTGCAGTTTGAGTTGATTGAATTTTGTCATTCTCTGTATTCCATCAAAGGAGACAGAACAAAAAGCATTGATGACTCAATATTGATGGAAAGAGTTGATAAATTTATTACCAGACTTAATAATAATATTTCAACACGAAAAGAGCTATATATGTCAGTGGTTCAAGCGTACGTCTCTACTAACAATTTCGAGAATTTAAAAGTAATCTTGGAAAAAATCCAGAGAGATAATGATATTAGCATAGACGGTTCGTTTCATTTGTGCATTTCTAGGTATTTTGTCAACACCAATCAATTCGAAGGACTTTTCAAATATTATCGCAGTGTAGTTAAAACCACTGATGGTAAAACGCGATTACGGCCCGCATTTATTCAACAATTATGGTCATGTGCCGTAAATGTTTATCCAATGCTGGCAAAAGAAATTACAAATGACCTACTTGTGACTCTAAAAAGGAGCCAATACAGCAAATGTCTCACTTGGGTGTACACATTTTTACAAGAAAATGCCCATATCCATACGAGAAAGATCAATGGAGGAGAAGACTCTTCGTTATCTGGTTTCAACGCGGTTGATTTTGAAAGGTTTGAAGAGTTCAAGAAAAAAGTTTCTCACAATGATGTATATGGAGCAGAATTGGTGATTTCGAATAGTTTGAAGGAGGGCATTGCGCCTCAATTTTCATTTTTGTATTCCGTTTTGGCATTATGCTTGAGAAACTCTTTAACTGGTTTGGCACGTGTAGTTGATGTGATATTAAGGACCAGATTCCGCTATATCCCACTAAAAGTCGATATATTATGGTTGAAATGGGAGATCATTTCTAATTATAGATCTTTTGAAAAGTTGTCTGCTGAACATTTAAAAGAACTGGAATTCAAACTGAAGGAATTTGAACGAGTACATCAAAAGGAGCTTTCAGTTCAAAACTATTTACAACTTACTCAAATATGTTTCCACACCCGTGATTTCAAATATGCATGTTACCTAATTTCACAAGCTAGAAAAAATTTGGATACTTCTAATAACAAACAGTGGATGATGTATTACATGACATCTTTAAAGTTGGCGTCAAGAATGCATGAAAGCGAACGGTTTAGTAGGATTTTAAAAGACTGGAATTGTAATCATAGGGCAAGCCTGATTACTCCAGGTTGCATTAGACAAATCAAAGGCTTTATGAAATATTTTGAGAAAAGGCCTGCTTACATTTCAACTGCTGCTTCCATTGATAACAAGGAGATAAAGGATCGCATTGACGAGTTAGTACTTAGATATGTGGACTATAAATACCAGGGGCTTGAGAATATGAGAAAGTTAACACTTTTCTTAAAAGAATGGTTTGATGAAGAGATTTCACTATTAAAGTTGGAGCAAAATGAAAGGAAAATGAAGCTTTTTGAAGAGAATAAAAAGGAGGAGGAGGAGTAATCTTTTCAGTTATTTACCTTCCTTTCTCTCACGTGTAAATATTTGTGTGTCATACACACCGCTAAAAACCTTTGCATCAACTTATACCCTACATTTCTATAGACGCTATTTGGAAACAAGATGTAACCCTTTTTTTCTTTTAGTTTTGAGATTTGTACTCGTAAAGAGTACGTTTATTTATTTATTCAAATTTTATTCTTCATACCATGTAAATATAAGCGCATATAATCACTACGATCTTAGTACAGCTAGAATTGCTGACGCTTACAATTGCTTTATTGTTTGATTATATGCACGTATACATATAGTGTCAGCAAAAAAAAAAAAGGCAGTACTTGATTGGCTACGCCGCGCATCGTCCGAGAAATCCGGCCTGGTAGGGGCAGGTTTGAAAAGGCGGATAGAAATAAAAGATGATATTATTTATTCATCCCATGAATAGTAGAACTCGATATAAGATTCTAAACCAACAAGTACAGAAAGCAAAACAATAATAAATAATGGCTAATAAAGTTATTCAACTACAGAAAATCTTCCAATCTTCCACTAAACCTCTATGGTGGAGACATCCAAGGTCAGCTTTATACCTGTATCCATTTTATGCTATTTTTGCGGTAGCCGTCGTTACACCACTTCTATACATTCCAAATGCTATTAGAGGTATCAAAGCCAAGAAGGCATAGTTAGGTAAAAATAACATCCGTTCATAGCATCTTTATAATTGTTCTTTGATATTAAGTGTGTATGCTCAATACACATCACCCAAAACATTTTTATTCGAAATAAGATGAAAGCCATTTATTTATATATACATATATAATATTCTAAAGAATAAGGAAACAACTAATCGAACTAGCATAGCCTTTTCCATCTTTGTTTTCTTGCGCAGTAATAAATCGTTTCAGTTAGGCCTGGCAATAAAGATTTGCTAATCATTGAAAAAGGTGTGATTGATTTTCTCACTTGAAGTATGTCTAGTACTTATTAAACAATTATAATGGTGTAAACTAATGTCTCTTCAAGCAAAACGTGCTTAAAAGTGTCCATGTGATGGGAGGGATCATATTTTCAAAGAGGTCTTCAAACGTTGAAGGATAAGCTCCTCTTCATCATCGTCAACCCAGTTGGAGCTCCCTTCATCGTTCAGAAAATCCATCAACACTTGTTGCTGTTGATTCTTGTGATGAGTCTTTTGCAATATTTCCCTCTGCTCTTCAATTTTCTTTTTTAATAACTTCATCTTAGAAGCGGTATCCTGTTTGGATTGTGTTTTGGTAGTTTTCATCTTGCTAGGTGAAACTGGTGGAGGAGATATCTCTGTTGCTTTTTGGGAGAAAGGATTTATCGCCAATGATTCACTTACAGGCGATATTTTGCCCTGACTATGAGGCGGCTTCTTTTCTCTGGGAAGAGTTTCCTTTATTTTATTTTTCGTTTTACTTTCGTGGTTACCTTTGTTATTCTTCACTTTGTTTACAGAATCTTTTTTCTTATTGTTTGAACTTGATTCATTACTCCACCTGCTATTATTATTCTTTTTATTGTTATTACTCCGCTTGTGACTTGGTTTCTGCTTCTTTATTGGTTCTTCGTCAGGGGCATCGGCCCATATAGATTCTAAAGGCATGATAAATAGTAAAAATGATATTGAAGGTATTCTCCTATCAAAAATAGCTTCTCACCCCGCTGTTAGAGACTAGCTCAATGGTGCCACTGATATTGCTTATCTTACTTTTTTCTAAATTTTCAACATTTCTGCGCCCTGTAAATCACGTGCTCGTTACAAAATACACTGCCATAGTAAATACAAAATGGCAAACAACGCCCAGCATCATTGATGTTACATATACTATGCACGTTTTTTATATGACGATAATACTTATTTTGGTCAGGAAGCAAATGCAGTCCATACATGCGTTTCTGGGTAGTTTATGCTTACCCTCCCACGTGCTAGATTTTTCGATTGTAAGAGATATTTTATCATGGTATTTCCTTGAGACAGTCGCAGTATGACACGATATGTACAAAAGCATAAGTGACGGGATGATTACAGAAAGCTTGTTCTATTACTTCATTAACTCGCGCAAGCCAGCAAGTCTGCCGACACATCGATATATTGACATATATTTACTTGACGTAGAGACCCCAGATACCGTCATGAGGCATTTTCCCAACTAGGAAATGCACCTTAATTTGGTAAAAAGATACCGGCTAACGGTAAGGGATAGGGCTCCTAAGGGCCCTTCCAAAGATCGCAGAATGGTGCGAATGGTAGTTGGATATTTTGGACAAAGATGTGGAATTGGAAAGCGAGATGTTCTTTGATCTACTTTAGAATTTTTCTTATTTCAGTAAAATTCCTTTTTTTTCCTTCTTAAGTTTTCGTAGGCATGAATTTGTTGTTGCTGTGGTGAAGAAAATAGATAGAGATAAGAAAATGAATCCATCAGTACCGAAGGTTATGAAAAGAGAAAACAATACACACCTACTAGTTTCTAAAGAAATGAATGATACGAGTTTGCAACTACCGTCTACTACGAGATCACTTTCACCGAAAGAGTCAAACAGCAATGAAGACTTTAACGTCGATGGCAACGAAACAACGCTGCAAAGAATAAGTAAAGATTATTTGAAACCAAATATTGGGCTTGTTCTCTTGACAGTATCATATTTCTTCAACTCGGCCATGGTGGTGTCTACTAAAGTCTTAGAAAACGACCCCGATGATATTGCCAATGATAGACAGATCAAGCCATTGCAAATCTTATTAGTTAGAATGGTAATAACATATATTGGTACATTGATATACATGTATATTAATAAGAGCACAATTTCGGATGTACCATTTGGTAAACCTGAAGTACGCAAATGGTTAGTATTGAGAGGTTGCACTGGATTTTTCGGTGTCTTTGGAATGTATTATTCGTTAATGTACTTGACGATTAGTGATGCCGTTTTGATCACTTTTTTGGCACCATCACTAACAATATTCCTGTCGTGGGTTATCCTGAGGGAAAGATTCACCAAAGTGGAAGCGCTCGGTTCGCTGATCTCATTGCTGGGCGTGGTGTTAATTGTAAGGCCTTCATTTTTATTTGGAACTCCCGAATTGACCGACTCTTCCTCTCAAATAGTAGAATCATCGGACCCAAAATCGAGATTGATTGCCACTTTGGTTGGGTTGTGGGGTGTTTTAGGGATGAGTTGCGTCTACATCATTATTCGTTATATTGGTAAGAGGGCTCACGCTATAATGAGTGTGAGTTATTTTTCTTTGATCACAGCGATAGTGTCTTTCATTGGGATTAACACTATCCCTTCAATGAAATTCCAGATACCACATTCCAAAAAACAATGGATACTGTTTGGTAATCTGGGTGTGTCCGGCTTTATCTTCCAGCTGCTATTAACTATGGGTATCCAAAGAGAACGTGCTGGAAGAGGGTCTTTGATGACATACACACAACTACTATATGCGGTTTTCTGGGACGTTGCACTGTACAAGCATTGGCCAAATATCTGGTCGTGGATTGGTATGATAATCATCATAAGTGCCACGTTGTGGGTAATAAGGATAAGGGCGGCAAACAATGAAACAACTGCCAAGGACCTAACCCCAATAATTGACGACGAAGAGAACTCTATTCCCCTGACAGAGTTTGACCTATCCGATTCTAAATAAGACGAGTATAAAATTCCTCAGTTTCTACTATGATTTTTTTCCTTCTTTTCTTTTTTTTTTGTGTCATGTTGAAATGCGCAGTCCGAGGAAGCAAGGACACGAAACAAGAGAACAATAGGGAAAGTGGGGTACACGAGCATTCAGAAAACAAAACAAAAGGATCATCGCGTCGTTCAGCAAGTACCATATAAGCAGCAAAACGAAGAAGATCGAGTGTGAAGTGTTAATGTTTGGTAAAGTTTTCGTAAGCTACATCAGAACAAGAATTGGGTTCAAACCTTTAAGCACGATATACACGCCTGTTTCTTCTTCTTCGCACAGCTTCGATAAGGAGGCATGTTTCCCCTTTAAAAAATGGCACGAACTGAATATGTCCCAGAAGCAAGAGTTTATTCAGCGTTTTGTCAAAAACTACAGGCACCAATACCCAAGTTCTAAGACCAATGTTTCGCTGAAGGGGCTGAGTATTGGCATGGACGAGCACAATGACTCGCCATCTGTGTTCGGCATATTTTATAACGATATCTGGAAATCGTTTAAGAACGAGCAATTAGGAACTAACAATGATAATATGAAATCGGGTAGTAGGTTCAGTCACCCCAGCTTTAAACAATTGTTAATACAGAAGTGATTGCTTCCGTTTCCCAATTTTTCGCTTCCCTCCGCCGCGCACACCGTTTCTTCCGATCATTTTAGATATTCATTCAATAGTTGCTTATTTTTGGGTTCTTTAGAGGAAAAAATTTTCGATTAAAATTACTTAATATTATATTGTTATATATATAAACTTGAAAGAAATTACTTTTTTTTTTGTATTCGTTTTTTTTTTTTCATTATTCACCGGAAAAGGTGAAAACTTATTACTATATTGCACACCGAGAGAAAATCATCGGAAAAATGTGGCCAATGGATTAACAATGACACATATCGCCAATAAAGGTGACTTTGGATTGTTCTTTCTACACCCGATTAACCACTCTCTTTCTCTTTCAATGTATTCCAAACAAAGTCTAAATTTAAATCAAAAAGGCCAAAGCACCAGCTAGAGCAACACCAGCGGCGCCTGCAACCTTACCGTTGTTTAAACCGGCAATTGGTTGGGCAGCATTCTTTGAGCTTGAGCTGTTAGAACTGTTAGCAGCACTTACTAAACCAGTGAAGGCGACGGCGGAAACAACAACTTGAGATAACTTCATTTTTTATTATTAGTCTTTTTTTTTTTTGACAATATCTGTATGATTTGATAGTCCTCTGCAATAAAAGTTAAGACGTCCCAGAAACTGTCACATAGTGAGCAACAATTTCTCCCTTTTATATGATTGAAAAACAACTCCCAGCTAGCCATAGTTTTTTTCCGCTTGCTAATTCTCTCATCGAAAGTTACATCCCTTATCACTATGTTCTCCGGCGCAGCCTGCAGCAACCACTGGCCGAAAACAGAAAGGGGCTTACCCAAATAGGAAGAAGTAGAGCTCCGCCGATAAACTGCGCCTCCCTATTGGGAAACGGGCGCCGCGGCGGCGCTAGCAAAAATGCGCTTATTATTCTATTATCGAGACTGTAGCCCCTGTTCTAGAATTGTCACGAAGGAACCGTTTCCGAGCCACGGTGCCGTTACCACTGTGAGATACACACAAGTCACAGCCATGGAGATGTCCAGCACCATTTAGTCATAGTGCGGTTGCTTCAACGGGATAGGAATAAAAGGAAGATATGAAAGGAAGAAATCGTGCGGGGAGAGGAGGGGTCCCGGGTCCGGACCGCGAAGGGAAAAGAAAGTGAATGACTTCTTAGCCCCCATCCCCCTTACAAGCGTGCTCCTTTTCCTTCCAAGTAGGTATCGCTTTGCTCTTTATGGTTTTTCCGTAGTGTATTTTTATGACGCAGTCTATGTGATGTGTGTGCGTGCTAATCGAAAGAAAAAAAAAAATTTCATGGAGGTCGGATATCAGGCTTGGGCCCCAGTGGGGTGATCCCAATCGGGTTGACCCGTGGCTGCGAGCGAGTATATCCGAGTTTTATGTGGGTAAAGTCCGTTGTGCGCTGGAAGGCTTCGTGGCGCCAGTATATATTCTTGAGCCACGTGTGTATACGGGAATAATCATCTCTGATGGTGGCCAGATTGCATTTGAAGTGTTGATGGTATACCACGTCGAACCTTACTATCGTTGGGTAGAGTCTCACGTCCGCCTCGGTCAGAGTGTCTCCGATGGCAAAGTAGCGATCTAGTATCTTGTCCTTGTTGTTCTTACCATACTCCGCCTCCAAATCTGTGTACTTCTTGTCCAGAAGATTTTCCAATTTGTCAAGATATTGAAAAAGGCTTGTTACCTCCCTCTCGTATACCTCTGCACATTCTGCAAAACCGGCCTTGTATACACCGTTGTTGATTTTATCGTACACCCAAGAGTTGAACTCTGTAATCTGTGCCTCTAGAGACCGAGGTACCAGACGGACTTGACGGTATTCTTCGCCGACAAACTCATCAAACGCAGCGGAATTCATAATTCTGATGATATCACTGCTTTCATTGTTTACTATAGTGCATGTTTCCAAGTCCCAAAGAACAGGTACGGTGAATCTTCCCTTATAGTCTGGCTTTGTTTTGAAATAGAAGTCGCTTAGTCTCTTGTACCCGTAATGCGGTTCATCTGTTCCGTCGACCAACAACCGATGCGCGTTATTGGGTATGTTAGCCACAGGAGTACTGGTATTTAAATTTACTGAGCTAATTCCGCCTGCAATGTCAAACCAGTGCCTTTCATTGGTTTTCCCATCTCCTTCTTCAAGGAATCGCCAGCCTTTGTCATCCAGGTGCCAATGCGCTACACTGCACCCGATTATAGGCGCTAGCCCTTTCAGGGCCCTGGTGATCAAGGTTCTTTGTGCCCATGGGCATGGTAGCGCCACATACAGCCAGTACCTTCCCTTAGCAGGTTTATAAATTGGGTGATCCGCAGAGATGATTTCTCTGAATGGCGATGACTGCCTTTTGAATTCAGCTTTGTTATTGCTAGCTGATTTTTCAGACATAGCTCCAGCTTTGCCGTGGTTGCAAGAGAGAGATGGAATAAGATTGAAATAAAAGACAATATATTTAAAGGCGCTGCGATGTTCTATAACCACAATTTATACAACTATATATACGTATTCCCGCATAACTTTTCTATCACTGTCCAGGCTGAATCCTCGTCGCTGTCCCTTTAGTCATCTTCCCTTAAATATCATTCCGGCGCTTAAAAGCTTGAAAAAGAAAGTAATAGTAAAAAAAAAAAAAAAAAAAGAGACAACCCGTGCCTTCACATAACCTAACTAAACAGCACTAGTACTTAAATAAAAGGTAAAGGTACATACATATAGGGGGCGGTATATTGGATGACCTTTTCAACTCAACATGTTCCTCTATAGTTTCTCGTTGTTGTTTCCTTTAGCTTATTTTTCTTTTCGATTTCATCCGGCGTTGGGATGTCATCTTGTGGAGATGCCAATGCCAGCAACATTTCGTAGATGAACGAACTCTTGCGCTCTGGAGTTTGCTCAGAGGCAAGTTCTATATGATGACAAACCTTTTCGTAACTATGAATCAACTTTGTCAAGATACTCTCGATGTCAACGATCAACAACTGTGCTAAATCCAACTTCATCTCCGATCTGAAAACCACTCTTAATACCTCCTTCTCATCGGATCCATCCGTTGCCTTTGGTAGTGGGTAATTTGGTATTATCCAACCCCTACCTCTCAGTAAAGAGGAAAGGATTGCTTGTGGCACTTCTGGATATTCTTCGTGGAATTTCTTGGACAATTTGAAGGCTACCAGCGGTACACCTGGTTTGTAAGCCTGGGGGTGTTCCCAATAGTCTTTAACTGACTTAGGGGCGGAATCGTTCTCAATGCTTTCATGGATACTGCTAACAATTTCAAAGCATCCGGGCAATTTTGACGAATTCAATAATTCGAAAGAAAACGCTCTTGCAACAAATAGAGAATTTTGGAATTGTGTTCTATACCCTGAATGGCCTAGAGAAACAAAATTGAAGTATTGATGGACAACTTGAAATCCAGGTCTTGAAAAATTCAAACCGAAAGTTTCTTCCACGCCACCGAGGTACTTTAGTTTGAATCTCAATTCATCAGCCAGTAAGGATTCATCTCTCCATAGCACCCAACCCAGACCGGGAGTGGTTAAGCCAAACTTATGACCACTAGTGTTCATACTAACCACACGCGGATGGTTGAACCCCCAACGTTCCATGCCATAAGCTTTCATGTGCTCTTTTTCAAAGCCAAATGGGATAATAAACCCACCTGAAGCGCCATCCGCATGGATTGGAATATCAGTATTGCTCCAATCAGGATGCTTGGCCTCAATTTGGGACAAGACATCTGCAACTTTCTCTACATTTTCCAAATGGCCAGTGTAGGTGGTTCCTAAAATTACAAAACAGCCAATAGTGTTCTCATCTACATAATCCCATAACGACTCTGGGTCAAGCATATGATGGCTTCTGTGGGATACCGGAACCAATCGGCATTCCACTTCAAAATATCTCGTAAACTTCTCTAATGCCACTTGGCACGCAGAAGACATTATAATGTTCGGCTTGGAAGCATCTTTACCAGCATTCTTCATTCTGTGTTCCCATCTTTTTTTCATGGCGAGTCCACCCAACATGATTGCCTCACTAGAACCTGTGGTGGCACAGCCTATTGGTTCTTCATCGGGATTAGCGTGCCATAATTGAGCTAGCATAGAAATACAACGCTGAGTTAGCTCAATTAATTGCGGATATTCATCATTGTCAGCAAGATTTTTGGTCAAATTTTCATCAATCAATTTCCTTGCCTGATCAGTGGTAAAAGTGTTCACGAAACTGGCAAGGTTCAAATGCGGATTACCATCAAGTGTTAATTCATTATGAATCAGTTGGTAAGACAAATCAGCAGGTAGTCCCTTTTTTGGAACTGAATACTTATTAGCCATGCCCTGAGACGAAGTATCTCTCATATTGTTCGATCCTTGATGACCACTTTGGACAGCGGATTTTTGAACGTCGTTAGAAAGCAATTGCAGACCTGCAAGGTCGTGGACAACTTTTCCAGCGATATTCTCGAAGTTCTTCTGCTTAGAACCGTGCCTGTGTAACATTATTCCTTGTTTTGTTCAGCCTGGATTGTTAAGAGCGACGTGTAATATCTTGAAACATTTTAGCATCGCCAAAAGGTGAGATTTCAGAGAGTGCGTTGCAGTTCAGTGGTCAATTATGCTCTCTTATATATGTATTTATGTTGCATCACTTTACTGATCCCCTTTTTCTGGTGTGCCGCACGATCTATCCCTTTTCCTTATAGAGTTCAACCTTGCTGTTAAGGGTGAAAAAAAAAAAATAGTAAAATAATGAATTTCTAATTCACTCTGATGAACTTAATAATCACAAGAATGCCTAAATTGACGTGTATTTATATGCTGCTCTTATGCAACTCTTGCTCTTAATTTGTCTAACTTGCCAGAAAGATTATTTATAAACGCAGTGAACAAGAATTTGAACAGCCCATATACTATGAACTTCTTTACTTTCACACGTTGTACATTTGCTATCGCAAATGAGATGATTTGATTATTTGAAAAGTGTCAAGAACCAACTAGAATTTACCAGCATCAGCGCCTAGGAACCCGGGAAGGTACACTCTTCTAAACGAGACTGAGCATCACTGTTACTCGAGATACTTCCAAGAAAACAAAGTATAAACGGCAACCTGCGTGATAAAAACTATCTGAACACGTAGATGCGGCTACATATATAGAAAGTCAGCAGTTGATTCCGGAAGAATCCAGAGTACTATATGGTAGACTGGATTTATCTGTCCATATTTGCGGGCTTGATATTCGGATAGCATTGAGGCAGAGACAATATACAGTTTTTGGGTTAATTCTTGGCCTTGTGCTATAGCTAGCACGTCGTCGAATCCTAAGACCTTGTTTGAAAAGAATCGTCCAAAATGGGAGAACTGGCGCCAATGAATAAACCAGACGAAGGTATCACGAACATGTGCCAAAGCTTGTACCGGTACCAAATTATGCGAATGTCAGTCAGTAACAATGTCAGACCCTACTATCAACCCAGATGTAGCTCAAGTGGAACCTACTGTTCTCTCAAGCTTTTTAATAGAAACGCTCATAGAATATCATAGAGAGTTCAATAATAGCGGTATCATAGTTTATCTGATAACGTGCAAACTGTCCTGATCATGAAGCGGAGTTGAATGACAGGGTGATGGAATTGATGGCTAGTTGCTTTCGTATGCCTCGGTATAGGCATGCTAATGACACCCTAGGGTGGCTATTAGTATGTTGCAATGCCGAGAGGAGGTTGAATAACAATACCATTACATCAGCCGATAATATAGTGCATTGTATCAGCAAAATTAAGCAGTCAATTTATTTTTTTATCATTTAATGGCGATGGTTGGATAATTGTCTAAGAACAGTATTGAGTATTGCAATAAACCACTAAGGTTAGCCTCACGGCCAAACTATGTTGGTATCACTGTTACTAACAAGGTGGTTGTGTACGTGAAGGCAGATTGGCCTCAGAAGGCTCTTACCATTAAATAACAAGGCCATTATTCCACTCAATAGCTTGGCACTTGCACATTTGTGTGCCATTTACACTGAATGATTCATCTTTTTGATATCATGCAATATAATAATACAGGTGATAGAATGCGAAAAGCACGGGAAATAGGTGACTTTTGAGATAGTTGTTGAATACCATTTCCATAACAATACAATTTGGACAACATTATCTTATACCGAATATAGCTTAAGTTTTACTCGAAAATATAGGAATCCATAAAAGGATCGATGATTCTTCATAATAATATTATGGTTTCTCGTTCCACTTTATATGTTGTCACTCATTATCCTATTGCATTATCAAGTCGTGCGTTCCACCCCCATTAAATTTGATGGCAGCTTTTAAATCTTTACCTTTATGCCATATTTCTACGTCGTATATGTAATAAGATGGATGCTAGACTATAGGGGGTAGGTGGTTCCTCTTCCGACAATCATGAGTAATTACTTGATAGTGGATAGTAAGTTTTGATAGACACTTCCATTTTAAACTGATTTCACTTTTTACAGTGGCTAGAAATTATGTTGTATCTCAAAATGAGATACGTCAGTATGACAATACGTCATCCTAAACGTTCATAAAACACATATGAAACAACCTTATAACAAAACGAACAACATGAGACAAAACCCGTCCTTCCCTAGCTGAACTACCCAAAAGTATAAATGCCTGAACAATTAGTTTAGATCCGAGATTCCGCGCTTCCACCACTTAGTATGATTCATATTTTATATAATATATAAGATAAGTAACATTCCGTGAATTAATCTGATAAACTGTTTTGACAACTGGTTACTTCCCTAAGACTGTTTATATTAGGATTGTCAAGACACTCCGGTATTACTCGAGCCCGTAATACAACAAATTACAATAAGAAATGGGCGTGTGGCGTAGTCGGTAGCGCGCTCCCTTAGCATGGGAGAGGTCTCCGG
>ERZ794936.122-NODE-122-length-54854-cov-5.798737_pt1 | contig 54854 bp, 28 predicted proteins | sample MGYA00511083_ERZ794936 | MGnify/ENA primary metagenome ERZ794936 (study PRJEB30137, sample SAMN04331409) | food metagenome | isolation source: Y2 must sample point D1 replicate A | place: Australia: South Australia | collected 2014 ... | reverse complement strand
ATGGCAGTCGTCAAATGCTTCCATCTCAAGATTGAAGTAGTCACTTGAGTGTATGGATGTGGAATGAATATGAGATGAATCTGTTGTTTAGTTGATGAAGGTAGTCCTTGCTTATTGAAAGACTCATAATTAACTGGGGTTTTTTTTTGCTGGTGATTGTGTATTTTTTTGCTAGAATTGTAAGCACTGGTAGAGGAAATAGCTGATGGTTCTTCTATATGCCAAGTTTACTATGATTCTCACTTTTATAACAAAGGTTTACATGCTTTTTTTTTATTATTATTTCAAGAAGTTTTAAATTAAGAAAACAATTTCGTTGGTTTTGAAGATTTTTGAGAGTAGTGACAGAAGACTTGTATAAGCTATTGGTAGCCAACCAAATAAAGGTGATACAGAAGGTATTTAGTATGTTAGAATCATGCATGTTAAAATAAATAATATAAAATTTAAAAAAATTGGTCGCCTTTATGGCTTATAAAGCTTTGATTTTATATGCATTCAGGTTTTCAAGACATACAATGGGTTACAACAATATATAGGTATACACTGTTTGAAAATGGTACAATTCATATGAGTTTTAAACCCTATTTCTACGATACTCTTTTTTGAAGGATCAATCAATCTGTTTAATATTTACGGTTATTCTATAAGTAACTCTTAGTTGTATAAACTGCAATGCAATAGTAATAGTTGCTACGACATGACTATACAATCCATAAACACAGAAAACAATGTTATTCATAACCTTATTTTTAACAATAAATTGCAAAATATCTATATAAATCATTTTCAAAAAAATTCTCTATTGACAATAACCACAAAAGTACTTTACCATATTGTTTTGTAAAGCCAGTAAGAAAAAATGTGGTTGTCTCCTGTTGTCAACTGACTTTTTTAGTTTAATAATATAAACTATGTTAAAAATATCTGTTGCTGAGGCAAAACAAATTACAGCTTCTTTTTCTTCTTTTCTCTATAACAATGTACAATTTAATTCTACAGCTTTCTAGTTATTCACTACATATCACTTCCTTAGTGATCTACCTACCGCTAAAAGTCTTGAACCAATATATAGTCACGATATTTCAACTATTGCGATATTTCAGATTTGTACTAAACATACAACAAATTGGCAATAATAGTCAAACCTGTATATTATCTTTATTTTTTGATATTTCTGTTGATTCATTAGCTTTAATCATCACGCCGATACAGCAATGTTACTGTAGTATTGAACCATCAATCAGTCAAAATTATCAAAAACACGTGACATGTGACTAATAAACGGCTATATTGAAATTCTTCACTTCTTTTTTTTTTTCAGAATAATTCAACTTCGATAAATCATAATCATACAACCAAGACAAAAAAAATGAACTCGATATTATCTTTACAGTCTCATGTGGTGCATGGGTATGTGGGCAACAGAACAATTCAGCCAATTTTAACATCCTTGAAAGTTAATATAGATATTATAAACCTTATACAGTTTAGTAACCATACAGGATACAACAATCATACCGGAGAAATCACCTCTTCTGAAGAAATCATCAAACTTTTGGATGTAAATCTAAAGTGTGATTTCCAATACAATGGATACATCTTAGGTTATTTATCTAACAACAACAACTTGAAAAGCATTTTGAATTATTTGAAACAAGAATATCATAAGTCGTATAGAGATTACATAGTGATTCTTGATCCAGTCATGGGAGATGACAATGTGATCTATGTAGAAGAAAACATCATAAAAGAATATCAAAGTTTGATATGCAATGATAACATATTTACAAATAACTTAGTATTGACTCCTAATATTTTTGAGTTACAATTATTAACCAACTATGAGAACATTGTAACAAAGGATTTAAAAATGGATGATATTTATGAAATGAGCAGTAAAATATTTGAACATAAAAATAATCTGAAGCTGTTAATCGTAACAAATTTAAACGATTTAGTTTTATTTAACAACGATAAGTTTGTTTATATTATGTGTTTATTGAAGGACAAAAAGCTGTTGTTTAAAGTACCCAAATTTGATTATTATTTTACCGGTGTTGGTGATTTATTTAGTGGAGTATTGATGTATTCAATGCTGAACAATAAGTTGATAGATGATTTCAGTGACTTGAAGAATATTATTAAGAGTATTAATTACACTTTAAACTTAATACATTTAGTTCTACAACTTACTATAGACGATAGAAAAGACCTAAATAATCTAAGATTAGATGACAAAGATAGAGTATCTATAAACATGAAAGATTATGAACTAAAAATACTCAAAAGTATAAAATACTTGAAAGATATAAACAATGACAACATGGTTAATTACTTCGATGGATATTTGTCCTAATTTGTTATGAAACATTAAGAAAATCTTCTTTTTCTTTTTATAATCATATATATATATATATATGTATCAATAATAGTATTCATCTTCGTCTTCTAATAAATCATGATCGTGTTCACTGAATGTATACAAGAACATTATAATCTGGGAGTATATCAAAATATCACCTATCAAAGATAATATAAAACATTTTATGTTCATTATACCGGTATGCAATTGAACAACATTCAATCCAAGGAAGAACCATAAGAAAAAGTTGGAAAAAAATACATTGAATGTATCAAATCTGCTATCTTCATTGGTCTTTTTTACACATGTGTTGGGTATGACTTTTATAAAGCATTTTGGCAATATACTTAGGAATAAAAATAGAAGATTAACTAGGGGACCGTAGGTGTTGTATAAAGACACCGATAAGATAATGAATAAAAACCCTATGGATAAAACAGAAGATATGATTATAAGATTGGTCAGAGGCTTTGAAAATATGCTTCCTGTATTTTGGTTGTTGTTTAATGAGAATATAGATGACATTAGTGTGTATATATGTGTGTGTGTTGTTTGGTTTTGTTGTATTTTGATTTGAAGCAAGAAGAAGAAGAAAAAACGCCCCAGCGGATTTTAAAACAAAATGAGAAGCGACCCAAAACACGCGCTAATAGAATAACGTCAGATAAGATCACGTGCAACGTAAGCTTTCTATAGAATATATGACAAAGAGTGTATTCCAACATTAGCATTGGGTATTATTGTATATTAATGTCAAATTCTTCAGGCATAGAAGAAAATTAATGTGCAACAAAAAGAATCATGTTTTTAGCCTATGCATGTGTGCAAACTGGTTCATGTATATTGTAAGTAAACATCTTGTTTGCTTCAATTTATAAGTATTTCTTTGGTAAGAAAATAAGACATCAAACTTTAAAAACAAGACTGTATTTACTATCTTAAAATCAAAAATGTACACACTAAAAATCCATACTAAGAATTTTAAATTATAGTCATTTATTCACTCTTGAATTTATCCTAATGGCAGAGAGTAATGACAAAACTTTGCTGTTTTTTTTTTTTTTTTTGCTTTAAACAGCTTGGATGAAGTAGTCATGCCAACATACGGGTGAATCCATAGGTTGCCATGACTACTTAATATTGAATATTGCTAATTTACCCTAAAGATACGTATTACTGATATTCTTATTCATAATTAGTCATACCAAATTTAAGGGGATGAGGATAAAACACACTAGATGAAGTATGTTTATTGAACGCTTTACTTTCAACATTTTGTTTACAAAAATTAAGGTGAAAAGTACTAAAAGTACTAAAAATACATTTCACCAAAATTCACTCATAACCAACTGTCGCTAAAAGTTTAAAAAAATGGGGTGATTATTTATTTTATTCATTATATTGTCCATCTTGTGATATTTACCTTGTTTGTTAAAAACAATAGAAAATAACCAAAAGTAATTGAAAACAAAAATATCGCATGATAAATTTTACTTTTTGTCTTTGCATTTTATTAATAGACATCAACAATGAATCCTATTCACATAAATTGTTTACAAGGTTGAAATAATCAATGTAATGATAATGAAGAAAATATAATAACATAAACAATATTAAAAATAGTAAACAAGAATCCCAAAAAAAATTCACCTTTTTTCGCATTTACACTTTTACGAGAAATTTTACATTAATAGATTATTTTTATCGAATTTATTAATTATATGACTAGATATTAATTACGTTAATTTAAGTTTTGTACTTCAATAATGATAGTAAAGGTCCAAAATTAAAATTGCCGTGAGTGACCGAGTGTGGTATACATCGAAAAAAAGTTTAAAAACTGATAAGTGGTTATACGGGGTAAAGTTTACGAATATATCTACAGTCGGGTAATTTCTTTTCCCTTGATAAGGATTGTATTGGCAAATTTTTTACATTCCCTCTTATCTGAATCTATTACACAGGTCCACAGTAAACACCTAGTGTTATTTTTTTTTCACATTATCTGTTTAAGGTCCAAAGGATACAAAATTAATACGTTTTTATTAATCATATTATTGCTGTTGTTATACTCAGATAAGGATATATTTGGGAGAATGAAAAAGAGAGGAAAAAATTTAATAAGCTTATTTTTTTTCTCTCAAATGGATTTCCAACTATATGATTTTTGCTCACCAAAAAATACCCTCCGATAAATTTAAAATTTGCAATAAGTGTGACATTAAAAATGGTTTTCTTTTTTTTTTTTTTGTTTTCCCTACTCATCATATATGGTGGGCATTAGAGAAAAACTTCACATGCAATACTTTTATATGGGGGTTACCGATTTAAAAGCAATGTGTATTTTTGTTTTCCGGGTGTAAAATTGCATAAAAATAAACTAAAAACATCAACTCAAGGATAGTAGAAATGACTACAAAAACAAATAGATTAAAAGAAGTGATATCATAACTTTACATAGATAACTCTTGATTTTAGTGGTAAAATTTTTTTTATGTTAACTCCATTACATTGCGGCAGATATATCTCCGATTATTACTAACTATAAATTTAAGTATAGTAAAAAACTGAATTTTTAAAAAAAATGGCTATAAAAAAATTGTGTACAATAGTCTCAACAAAAAATGCACCTTATTTCCATTTTATTACCGCAGCTAAAAAATCAGTGGAAAATATGTAATTTAATCTAGACTAAACATGATTTTTTTTTGCTGTATTGTTCTTTTCTTGCAATAATACAAAGAATGTTGTTACTTTCTTTTACTCCACCACTGTATGTTATATTTTTAGCATCATTTTTGATGACATAATAATACTCTACCTCCAATCACAAGCCCCTGTAATCTATTTGTTCAGTTAAAGGCGTAAAAAAACAAAGGACATTTCTTTTTTGTAAAGTGTTCAATAAAAAAAAAAAAGGTGGCTCAAGCCATAAAAATCGCACGATAAATGATACAAAAGTAGACAATAGCCATATATGATGAATCTCCACATTCTTTGTGAAAAAAATTGCTGCCAACTTAAAAAAAAACATCAAACTTTTTTTCGTATTTTCCGCTGCGTAAATATCAAATACATCGATTTAAAAAAAAATATAAAAATAATTTATATATAATAAGACGACTGTCTTGACTTATTTCTACAGTTTAAAAAAAAAAAATACATTTTAAATAACTCTAACTGAATAATATTGAGTATAACTGAATAAATTTTTAGACAGTATACCAAAAAGACTAACATTGTTGCTAGAAAAAAAAAAAATTTTTTTAAAAAATTATTAGCTGTTTAGTTCTACATCCGCTAAACTCCCCATCTTTATAACAGTTTGAAAGAAGCCCCTTCAAAAAAAAAAAAAAAAATCCTTCGAGTTTCCTCCTCTTTTACATTTTTAAAACACTTTAAGATTATACTTCAAAGTTTGACATATTTTTCGAAAAAGAGAACAACTCACCGACATTTTCCAACAAACCTCTTTGCTTGTACACCCGAAGATTTCTTAAATAGTAATTTCCTCGCAACAAATATAATTGTTCATCAATCTTTCACTATCCTTGTTAATTCTGTATAATTCAAGATTGCCGATATACTCTAGGCCAATAAAAAAAAAACAAAAAAATCAACTTTTTTTTTTTCTTAATAAACTAAACTTTTCCTCATTATGAATAACCAAAACAAGGCCTTTAGCTACAATATTCCCTTTGATTCAAACAGTCATCAAAGAATGAAATTGAACCTAATTAGCAGCAACGCATATGAACCCAAAGGGAGCAACCAAGGAAATTATTTCAACTACAATTCCAACTTTTTGAATAGTTTCCCGATTTCACCATTATCGGATAATTATAACACATCTTTCAAAAAAAGGTTCACCCCAAACAATTATGTTGTCAATCACTACAACAATCCGAATATGAACTACTATAACGCTTTTACATCTCCTAATGAAAACACGCCAAGACCTAAATCGCACTCAATTGCTAGTTTAAACATACAAAATGAGCTCTTAAATAAAAGAAAAGTTAGTTTACCTCCAATAAAAGATTTGATAGATCAAGTGGATAGCCTACCTAGAAGAAATACTGTTACTGAAGGCATAGTAAATCATAGGAATAATAATCTATTACCAGATACCGTACTTCTGACGGCTTCTATGAACAACGAAGATTTTAACAAGAACACATGCAGTACTTGCTTCAAAAGCTTTAAAAAACCTTCGACTTTAAAAAGACATTTAATCACACATACAAATATTAAACCCTTCAAATGTTCTTACTGTGGACGTGCTTTCAATGTAAAACATAATTTAGTCAGACATAAAAAAAGACATGATGAGATATCCGAACAAGCTGTAAAAAATGTCTTGATTAAGGAATAATATGTAAGTATTATATAATAATTAATAATGTTGCTCTACTTAACGAATCCAGATACATTCTTTTCAGATAATTCATTGTAATCTACAATATATTAGCCAAAATCCAGTGTTTTTTGTTGTATCTCTCAATTTGTTATCAAATCTTGCTTGATAAGCTTTGCCTTTTTGTTTCTCAATTCGAAGTGAGTTGAGGTAAATTGCAGTTTAACTAATTACCATGTTGGCAGTATTCATTTTTATTTCCTAATTAGGCAGTTCTATCTTAAAAGTTAATCACGTGCCAAGTCCCCCATAAACACGCATATTACAGGGAACGAGATAAATCAGCCTACGAAAAATTCCTCTTTGGCCCAAAAAAAAAGAAAGAAAAAAAAAACACGCTCACCATATTTGGAATGTTTACTTTAAAAAAAAAAAATAAACAGACATATATTTAAAAACAAGTTGTAAATACAACCAAAGAACAAGCCTTGAACAACGACACTTCTGATTTATTTTGGTGTCTAATTTGTATTAAGAAGCTATCAAATAACATTTACAATAATGACCAGTAGAAAAAAAACAAACGGTAAGGATGAATCAAAGGCTTCATTCACACCGAAAACGAATAACGAACTTATTAATAGTGAAGACAACAACGAGTTTGACGATATATCATATAACGGCAACGTATCTAATCTAGAGCACCTGTCCAAGCATATTTACAACAAATCAAGTATGATTCTAGAGTCACCGTATTCGAATTTGCTTAAATCAGCATCCAAAAATTATCAAAATTTACATAATAATACAAGTCCGAATAACCTATTAGAGAGCCTAATGTTTTTTAATCAAAATAATGATACAAACCAAAGATCAGGGTCTTTAGTATTTGAATCAAACTTAAGAGCTAATAAACACATACATGAAGACGAACATAAGAACACACATAACGTCATAGGAGATTTTTTACTAAGTTCCCCTTATAACAATAAAGCAAACAACTCACCGGAATCTATAAATCAAAGTAACAATATTTTTTCAAATAACTTGGAATTGTTCAAAACACCTTTGAAAACACCCATTTTGAATCTACAAAGTTTTAATAAATCAGTTCCTCAAACGAATTTAAAACTTCTGTCTAATCAACAATCAAGCATAAACAATCTATTCAATACTAATGATATATCTCATTTCAACCAAATGTTACATGAACTACAGAGTCCTAGTGTTGTAATTAATAATGCTAAAGAAATGAGAAAAGAGAAGAAGAGAACACTAAAAAATGAGTTGAATAACGACATCAACATATCAGACGAAGAAAATTCCGAAGATACCATAGAACTTTCCTATACTGAACCTTTAAAAGACCAACTGATATCCTCTCCGTTAATAAACAAGAAACTAAAGAAATCAGGCAACAAATTGCCCAAGAACCCGCGAAAATTGAACAATACTTCGAAATTGCCAAGAATGGGCTCTTTCACTACTCATTCCCAGTCTAGAATAACTTCATTGAACAACACAACGTTGAATAATACTACAAACAATATTATACAAAATGAGGAAACGGACCAAGTTTTGAGTAAACCCATCTTGCTGCCTAAGAATAAGAAAGTAAAAAAAAAAAATAATCAAGGACAGAAGAAGTATCAAATAGTTCTGAAGTTTCCAGAAACCTTTTGATCGGAAAAAAAAAATTTGTTAGTGTAGGAATAAACAGTTTAGTCTTTTGTTGATGTATTCGCAACATGTTATTATATATTTGTCACAAGTTTATTAAGAACAAACACAGGCTTAGGTTTTTTATTTGTATGAATAGCTCAAACACTGGCCTAGGTTTTTATTCGCACTGAGAGAGTAGCAATCAGTATAAGCCCATATTCGTACTGATATATCAAAAAATCAGCATATGTTTCTACTCGCACTGATCATTCAAATTCACCCAAGTTCTTACTCGCACTGCTAAATCAAACACAAGCCCAAGTTCTTGCTCCTTCTAATAGAAAATCCTGGCATTTTTTAAAAAAAAAAAAAAAATAGAAGGATACGAAATCAAACAATGGCCCGTAGTGACGAATTCGATAATTAGGGGGTAGGCGTTCTTTTTTTTTCTCTCTCTCTCTGTCTCTCTTCCTGACATATCCCGTTCATCCATTTCAATTTAAAATAAATGCTTATAGTAACTTTTTAAAGGGTATGCTTGTTGAAGAACGACATTTAGCATATGTTAAATGAATTGATTACTAAAGCCCAAAAAAATTATAGTAAAATCACAGAAAATATATTTTAATTAATCTTCAGCAATGGAAATGGACACTTTAATGTTTAATAACATACATCATTCCTTGAAAGTCATTGGTTCCTATTATTCATACAAAGAAGTTGCTTTTAACGAAAAATCTTCAACTCGACAAGAAAAAGAGTTAAATGATTTAAAGTATTATTATAGTCGTAGCACAAATACTGAAGTTTTGGATAGTCATACGGTAGACAAAATGTCAGACGTGAAACATTCAGATAATATTTATGATGATGTTTATGCAAAGCATTTAGCATATCTTCTGAAAAAGTTAAGTTGTCGAGAAAATTATTCCAATTTTGATATCATTAACGATAAAGATTTTATGAGTGTTATAGACTCGATATTAGGATTGAAAAATCTTCAAAACAAAGACTTACTAAAAACACTTGAACAAGATGAACATTTTCTTCTGAAAAACATTATTAGCTCATTGCTGACTGAAATTAGATATTACATAGATTATCTTTACAAACAGCAAGTGTTATGCGATCACTCAAGTAATCTAAACGTAGATAATTTAGAATTATGGTTTCCAATAGCCAAGTACACAAACGTATTAATTAACTCTAATTATAAAGACATTACAAAGGATGTGTTTTTAAACCCTGACTTTTTAAGAGTCAAAGAAAAACAAATGAAGCTTTTTTTGGATGGATTTGGATATATGGTGAGTTTAAATGGTAAGTATAAGCTACCTTATTTGATGTATTCATCTTCTTGTGATTGCAAAGAAAATAGTATAATTAATATAGGTGGATTGACAGTATTTTCAGAATACTTGGATGAAGATTTGATGAGGGATATTTACATCAACTTTGAAGGGTTTGATTTGCCCCCATATTTTGACAAAACGGTATTAACCAATCCCAATCATATTCCAAACAACTATTTGTATATAGTAAATACTGTTACTAACACTGTCACAAGATTGAGGGGTACAGGTGATGTTCCTTTAAACTTGTTGAAGCCTACTATAACTAAATTAAATTCCAAATATGTTTTTATAAATGGAGGAATTCAAATAAGACGACACTTGGTACCAAATCATAATCAAAATAAATCAAACAAGTTGTTTATAAAACAAGAAGTGCATTACAATAAAAACAGTTATATTCTTAACACAGATACAGGACATTATACACTTATAAAAGATCAAGATACAGCTAACAATATATCACCACCAACAAGAGCTGGTCATTCTCAAGTACTGTTGAAAGATAGATCGCTTGTTCAGTTTGAAAAGGGATATTTAAATTACCTACAAAAACTAAACTCCCTCAACAACTCAAATACATCTGCAATGGACGATCAAAAATTGTCTATACAAAATTTTTTAGACGACTCATATGACGAAGACCTTTCAATTGATTCATCCAGACAAAGCTCAGACTCATCAGCAATATTTGAGGAAGATGAAATAGATGATGAAGATTCTAATGAACAAAAGAAACTAGTGAGGTGGAATATACTGCTTTTTGGTGGTTTTGATTCCGATCTTCAAAGCATTCATAATAATGGTATTGGACCAACTAATGACATGTATTTAGTAAGAATATATCTGTATAAACAACAGAAACCAAATGCCAATATTATCAAAACTGCACCAAGTCCAACTATGTTTGTAAAGAAAATCGTCATGGATGAGAAATTAACTGGAACTGTGCCTGACCCTACTGCATTTCATTCAAGCACGTTGATTCCGCCATGTGTTTTGAAAAAAGATGTAAATAATCCATTTTATGAAGCTGGTCAAAAATTGAATCAGTTAGTTGATACTTTTGAAAAAAACGAAGATAAATTCGGTATGTATTTAAAAGCTTTGAGAAATCAAGATGTAAAAAGCAATAAAATGCTGCTTAACGATATAAAAGTAAATGTCCTAGAAAACAATCATACAAATTTTGATGGCAATCAAGCATCCCATACTTTGTTGATACACGGAGGATATAAAGAAGAAGGTGGTTTTCATGATAAATTTTATTTCTTCAACTTTATAAAGTTCCAATGGGAAGAAAGAAAACTGTTGGCACCATTGAGTGCAGATCCGAACATGGACAAGAACGAAAATCCGTTGAAGAAACCAAAATCCAAATATACCGATATACACTTGAGATTAGCAAATCATCACTTTTTCCTAAAGGGAAAGTACATTATCTGTGTAGGTGGTAACTTGGATACAACCAAAAGAAAAGACTACATAAGTTTGGTATCAAAAAAAATACCTGTCACAGTCATACATCTTCCAAGCATGGAAATCAAGGATGTAACTGCTGTCATGCCGCAAAAAGAGCCTGTTAAACCTAAGAATTATACGATCGGGTTTGATGGTGATGTTATACAATGTTCAAATGGCGAATTGTACTTATGTAACGGTGTCGGCCATATACTGTATGATAAGGATGATGTAAAAAATCGTACTCAGGTAATCCTATCGGATAAGAACTTAACTGAAAGTCAGTTTTTCTACGATCAAATAGGGTTACTGGGCTTGAATATGGTTTACATTCCTCCCACTTTCACCAATCTGTAGCTTACATCTAGTATATATATTACCCTGTTTTTAAGTGCCCATATTCATAATTGTTTAAGTCCGTTTCTTCATCCCCCATTATGGAAAATCTCTTACAGATTTTTAAAGGAAAATTTTTCCACCTTGTTTTTTTTTAGGCCGTGTACAGTATATGGTTGGTGGTAAAAACTATACTTCCCTAAAACAGCATAATGGTTGTTTACCTGTTTTTTTTTACACTGTTTTGGTTGTTGTAGTGAAGGGAACTACAAAGGTCTTTTGATGTATATGGCCCAATTTTGTTAGTTGTAATTGGCTGAGGATACATACAAATACTTCTAGAAACTTAAGATATTTGCAATTTCTTTGTTTATATATAAATTCCACATAAACCAACTAAGATAATACCCAAAACATGTCTGTAAACATAGTCCCTGATAACATCACTTATTACCCACCTTTTGATGAAGCCAGCAAAACAGCTAAGATCACCATCACCAATACCACAGATGAACCAGTAACTTTCAAGGTCAAAACAACAACACCAAAAAACTACTGTGTTAAGCCTAATTCCGAAGTTCTAAAGCCACATCAGAAAATGGATGTCAGTATCGTTTATTTAGGTAATGATAACGATCTTCTTTTAAGTCATGATCCTACAAAACCTTATCGTTGTAAACATAAATTTTTGATTGAAAGTATACCATGTCCTTATGAGATCACTGATGTTCATAAAGCTTGGGCTTCATTGGGTACTGAAATGAAAAGTCAATTACAATATAAAGTTATAAGAGTAGCATTTGATTTTGTTAATAAAAACCCATTACTTGAAGAATCCACAAAAGAAGACATAGTTGAAGAAAGTGACATAAAAGAAGATACTAAAGATGGTGTTGAAGAGCCTATTGAATCAACTATTGAAGAACCTACTAAATCCGTTGTTGAAGAACCAGAAAATGTTGAAGTTGAACAACCTACAAATGACGAACACGAAGAAGAAGTAGGTAACAAAACTGTTGAAACTATTTATAAAGATGATAAAATTGAGGAAGAAGAGGTTGAAAAACCAGCTGTCAAGAGCACTGAAGAAACCAAGGTTGTTGAATCCGATAATAACAGCTCTTTCAATCCTATTTTCATTGTTATTGTTGCCATAATTGCTTATTTTGCTTTTCAAATGAAAAAATAGGCTTTAGTGTATAACGCGCTTATATAAGATGTCCACATAATCAAACATAATCATTAACTATAAATTAAAAGAAACTTTAAAATACAATCCCTGAATGATCCATTTGCCAACTCAGGTCAATAAACCCCATTTATCTAAGCCTTTAGCTCCAAGTTTTATTTTCAAAATAAGACTTTTTTGCCATTAATTAAAGCTAAATTGGGTTGTATTTGTTCTTTTTTTGGTTGCGTAAATATTGGTTATTTTTTTTCGGTAAACGTAAAACAGCTATTAGTTCTTATCAACTGTAAGAAACTAGTATCTTTCACAAATATTCTATATAAGAGTTTTGTATATAATTTGAAGGTAATAAAAAGGGAGGCTTGATGCCAAACTGATATACTTCAAAATTAAGCTTCTAAAGCTAACTTACCCTTAGGGTTGGTAATCTTAATACCTAAAGACTTAGCCTTTTCAACGATTTCAACTCTGTTCTTAGAAGAGACGTTGTGAGCGATTTCAGCAGCGTAGGTCTTGGTGTGCATGGTTAATAATTCTAAATCCTTTAAGTTAGCAATTAATAAAGTCTTGTGACCAGATGGAGCTAAGAATTTAGTCTTCTTGTTGGAACCGTAACCAATTGTTGGTTCAGAAATGTTACCTCTGAATCTTCTTCTAACAACGGAATCGATACCTTTTTGCTTTCTCCAAGCTTCAGATACTCTGTGGTATCTATCGGAATGGTGTCTTTTGAATTTCTTGGTGTGTTTCTTGACAATCTTTGGGTGAGCAATAGAAGCAGCCATTTTCTGTTTGATATAATTGTATAAGTTTTTTTAATTGATGATTTTAAAAAGTTGAATAATTGTTAGTAAACCAAATTGTTTCATATTATTTTTAATTGTTAAATCTTCATGATTGTTTATAATGAGATGTATTGTGAGGATATTTCTGAGTATTGATATTTTGCAAAAGCTTGAAATTGACAAAAAAGATTGTTAATACCAATAAAGATACTAGCCAATCTTTTTACTTTTTGCTGACAAACAAATAAAAGAATGTTGGTTGACCACATTAATGTAGTTGCTTCTTTTTATTTTTTCTTTATTGATAAATCTTTTTGTTGAAAAAAATTACTGATCTGTTGCTTTTCTAAATTCTTTTACTTGACAGTGGTTTTCACTAACTTTAAAATGTATCTTTCTAAGCTTTTTGGTCTAGTGTTTGCATTCTGATTGATTTCTAAAAAACATAAAGCATCATGTATCTTCTTCTATTTAATGTCCAGTATTCAAAACAATTTCTACAGTTCTGTTTTGTGTTAGATTGATTCAATAGTTGTAATCATTTAATTCTTTTTATTTTAATCCATATCCTCATGTGTTTGAGTGTTGCTTTCCACTATACATAACTCTTACACAAATTATTTCCTACTTCTTCTCTATTCCTGTCAGTAGTTTTACATATTATTAATTGTTTATTAGCACTCATCCGCTTAAAACATTCTACCACAATCCTTTCATTCAATGTCGACAGTTCATTCGTTTTGTCTGGTATTTCTTCAATCTCTCATTATATTTCGCCATATATCAAACCCAGTCTTTATCTTCACAGTTCCATCATGCATTAACTTCATGAATATTATCTAGTTACCTATGTAGGTATACATACGTTCTTGGATAGTCTTGGTGGTTTTTATTACTTTTTAAAATAATTCTATTAATGAATATTTCTTAAACTATTGAATTTTTTTTTTCCTCACTAAAAATGATATTTCCTAAGGCGTAAGTATTCTCTAAAACAGGTAAAATTTGAAAAAAAACGAAGAAAATTTAGTGTGAAATTACTAACTAATTTTATTGCTTTCTTTTTTCAAACAATTATTACTGTAATAGGAAGGAGCTAGCAAATTCAAATTATGATACCAGCTTAACACTCTAAAACTACCAAATCTACTTCCAATCTCCCAATTTAGCCTTTTCGAGCCAAAGCTTGATACAAACCTTTCCATTTAATGTTGTTTTTTTTGAAAAAATATACATGAAGTTTTTCTGTTTTTCTGTTTTTCTATTTCCGTATGTCCCAAAGAAGTAATTTTTTAGTATATTCATTACAACATTTCAATCATATATTGTAATTACCCATTTAGGAAAAAAGTCAAAAAAATAATTTTTTGTTTTTCGGTAATTTTTATATCCGATAATTAAGAAAAAAATGTAACAAAAAATTGTAACAAAAAAAATTATTAACAATCAATCAACTCAGCTAATGTCATGATTTCGACATTTGTTAACGAAAAAAAAGAACGTCGAGATAAGTCTACTATAAGACTACAGATCTTTATGATTCGATGTGAGCAGAGAAAAATCTTGGACAAAAATTATGAAAAATTCAAAAAATAATAATATTGATATATATATCTTCTGGATGATCTTTTATGGCCCCTCACCATCAAGTTTACGTCTCTTGAAGTTAGGAGATTCGTCTACTTGTCGTAGTCCTTCGTTTTGCAAAGTTCCTGAGACAGTACCAGTATTCATATTACTTTCCATTCCGTTATTAAACCCACCTTCATTTCTTTTTCTTCTTGATCCTACTACACCGCCTTGGAAATCAAATGCTAATTGGTTTGGGTTAAATTCTTGTGTGTTTATTCTTTGCGACCCAAAGTTGTTTATTGATTGTCTGAAGTCATTTATATTTTCAACGTTAAATAGTGAATCGTCTTGCTGAATGTCTTGTCTGGTTATATCTACCTGCCCATTCAAAGGATTGACGGAATTGTTGTAGTGGTATACTTTAGATTGGAAATCACCATGTTGCTCAACAGTAGGGATGTTTTCACTGGTCCAATGTCCGGCAACATCAGATATTTGATTTTTGTATGATTTTCTTAGTTTGACTCCTCGAGTTCCATCTTCATTGAATCTTGCTACTTGTTCCGCTATGTCATTCAGCCCATAAACATCAATCAAATTTTCCATAGGATTGGGTTGTGGTTCTCTGAAACTTTCAGCTTGTGGGTCTATGTAATAATAGTAATCAGGTATCATATCATCGATAACACCCATTGTTGGATCTGTATGTTTAATGAACAACTTGAAAAATGTATTTTATGCGTTAGTTAGTTTGTAGTTTCTGGTAATATAACTAAGACTTTTTTATAGAAGATCCTTATTATATATTTGTCTAATATTGTCTTTTTGATGTAACGGGAATTACCTGCTCTTTGTTGCTTTTCAAAATCAATCGATCTTTTTTTTACTTTAATCGTTTTCCAAAACACAATCAAACAGTTTACTTAGAAATAATATTAACTAAAAAATACTAACTTTTTTTGTTTGTTTTGGGTTTTTAAGCTTATATTAACCATCTTTCTTCGAATCAATTTCAAGTAAATATACTGCTTTAATAAAGCAAAAAACAAGAATTTAGGAGTAACACCTAGGGGGAAAATTACCCTATGAATTAAAAGTGCCAAATTAGGTGTTAATAAGCTTTTTTTTTCATCGTATAAAAAGGTCACGTTTTTTTATCGTTTAAATTGGTCACGTTTTTTACTTATAATACGGTCACGTTTTTTTCTAATAAAATGGTCACGTTTTGTCAATCGATTTCTTTGCTCATTATTAAACTCGTTTGATACAACTCTGGTTGTATATGCTTTGGATCGGAGAAAGGTTTTCTAATGAGATAGGACAGATAAGCAGTGAGGTTTGATGTGGTTAAGTCAATTTAACTTGTGTGTACATTTGTAAAAACTATAGATTTGAGGTTAGGATATATTACAGAAGCTTTGCCTTTTGATGTAGTTAAATCGACAGCATTTGAGTGCTTGTATGAAAGAATTGACAAAATTTTAAGCTGATATATACAACTATTTTTTATATTGTTGAATCATCTTTATTTATTCACTTGTTCGTACAAATCTGAAGAGTTTTTGCTCAATTTTTGTCTTGTTTATATATATATATTGTATACATATTTCAAATACACAACTAAATACCCTATGACAACAAATCACTGAAGAAATGACCTAACTTGGTTGCTCCTTGTTCCATAGCATTCTTCAGCATTTCAATTTCTTGCTCGTTTTCTTCTAATAAGTTGTTAACTACACTACCAAAACCTTCGCTGTTATGTCTATTTCTTCTTGGACCATTGTTGCCAAATCCACCACGATGGTAATCTTCGCCTTCGTATTCATCTTCTTCTTCATCATCACTTCTATCTCTACCAAAGTATGCATCGGAAGAAATGGCTGTAGCATTATCAAAATTCTTTAATTTCTCTTTTGCTTCTTTATTGGCTTCTTCATCGTAGGTACCTCTACCAAAGAACTCATCAGAAGAAATACCCTTTTGCTCACCAAACTTGTTGGCTACCTTACCTGTATATTGGAATTGTCTTTGACTACTTTGTTGTTTTTGCTTTTCAGCCAGCTCGCTGGCATTGTTGGAAACCATACCAAATCCTAATTTGGCAAATTTAGGCTTAACCTCTTTTTGCAATACTTCCTCAACTTTATTGTCTTCCTCGTTGATTTCATCGAAAAAGGATGTTTCCTTCATTGGTTTCTTCTTACTCTTGATCACAGGTTCTTGATCGTATCCGAATTGAGCAGAATCAACTATCTTAACATCGTCTAGATATTGATTACTCTTGCCGTTTTTAAAAGTATTATTGAATTCCTTTTCTCTGGATACTTTGTCCAAAAAGCTATCTGAGTTTGTCTTCTTCTTAGAATCTATAATAATCAAATCATCTTGATCTTCACTTGATGCCTTGTTAGTATTTTTCTTGGATTGTAAAGTGACTGCACTTTTACCTGGAATTCTTCTTCTTCCTGGTGGTAACTTCTTAGATGTGGTGCTTGGAGAATCGCTTGTTTTAGTAGCAGTTCTGGCTAATCTTTGCGGCGGAGTACTTGAAGTGCCAGTACTGCTTGGTTTCTTCAAAACATTAACTGGAGTATTGGTGCTTGGTTTGTCCCAAGTTGAAAAGAAATCATCAGTGGAATTAGAAGCAGAGTTAGAGTTGGAACTTGAATCTTGTAAGTTTTCCTCCATATCTTCTAAATTCACATTGTCTTTACCATTTTTTTCACTATCAGCTTTACATAAATTGTCCAAATGCAATTTCCATTTTTTGGCAACACTGGAAGTATATTTTGCTTTAGCATCTCCATTCTTCAATTGTTGAGCTCCCTGATGTTTTTGAAAGTACTCTATGGCTTTATGATTACCACCGAACTTGAAACGTCTTAAATTCTCTACTGACCACGTATCCAAAGTGAATGATTGTACAAAGGTGATGTGTGTACCAATGTTTCTATGCACTGCAGAACATTGAATACATAAAAATACTGCAAATGGAACTGATGACCAAGATGGGTTTTTATTCCCACAGTCAAAACATTCTCTGTTTTCAGATTGTTTACATAATTGCTGATACAAAGTATCGGTCGTTTTCTTTGGTGCGTCCATATTTGATAATAAATAAAATTATATAATACAATCTATAGACTAATTCGTTTATTTTGCTTGTTTCTGGTGCTTATTATAAGTGTCTTATTTAATAATTCTGCCAGCAATACTATTAGGTTTTCGTTATTACCGACTCCCCTACCTGAATGTTTTTTTATGTTTTCTTGATTTGAGGGAATTACAAGCAAATCAGGAAAATTTTTTTTTTGTTTGAGCTACACGGTAAAAATAGGATCACGAGACGTGTATCCTTTTAAAGGCTGACGATAAGTCCGATAATATACTTAGATCTATTGCAACTTTCTTCATTTGTAGCAAGTAATAGCGACTATATATATATTGTCTTTAATTTAGTGCATCTCCACTGAATACATCTATCCAGGATACATACTTGAACCACTTAGGCTCAACAAGTACACATTTACCTCTTGCCAAGACCCTATCTTCAGGTTTCTCGGCAACCACAAAGCTTTTTATATAGCTTCTTAGAGTCCATAAAAAGCTTATTCTACTGCTGTTGTACTTATTGTAGTAAACAGGCTCTTCAACTGTTGATAACTCACAGGTTGTTATACACTTTCTACCTTTTTGCTCCGTAATCTTACAATTCAACACCAATAATTGGTCTGTAGGGATTTTATGGTCCATGAATTCCAATTCCAAAGAAGCAGTAACCCCTCTTTTGTTAGGAAGTTTTGGAAACCCAGTAAAACATAAAACCTCATCCATTATCAAAGTCAATGCTCCTTTATATGTATTAGAGTTGTTGTCATCTAAGAACTGTTTACCTAAATGGAAATAACAGCTTAATTCGTTTCCATCGTAATCATTAGGATTTTTGTGTCTAACAAACACTGGATCTATGCAAAACCTTTCTGGATGTCTAAATAAATTTATTCCCACGTGATTGTGTGAATGCTCTTTAGGTATTAGCTCTGTTTGTTTAGATATTTTATAGTCGATGCTATCTTTATCGTTGATTTTATATTTTTTGCTTAAATGACTGTTCAGTCTCTCAATAGCTCCTGGATCTTCAACCAATTTACTTTCATAGTTGTCAAAATTTAACTTTTCGGGGTTAGGCCATGGCTTCATAAAAGATAATCCTGCCAATAACCCTGCAGATGGTATCAAAATGTAATCCACTATTTTATTTATAGGTCTGCTCATTTGTTAAATTAGCTTTTAAGATGGTTCCTTTTTTTTTGTTTTTAAGCAAACGATTATCTAATTGGTGATCAGCACCTCTAATACAATTATCCTTATTGAAATCTAAAAGCTGGGTGCAGTATCAAATGGTTATCTCTGTTTTTAAGGTGTACTTTGTGTTTTTTTTTTGAAAGTTTTTCGGGTTTAAGATTTGTCACGTGCTCCAAATATTTAAAAATCTGTTATATCCGAAAACGGATATAAGCATTTAGAAACCCGTGATTCAAGAGCTTTTTTTTTTGTTTACATTACTTTTTTTTTTTTGGGAATTTTAAAAACATCGACTTAATCAAAGCAATATCTTGCATAGGATATTTACAGGTATAAAGAACAAAGTAACCATAGCAACAACAAACCCATTTTACGTAAATACAATGGCTGTGGATGATGATTTAAGAAAAAGCTCTGTTACTTCAAAAAAGAAGTCTTATGGGCTGCTGAAAGAACAAGCACAAAGAACAACTATAAGAAAGGTATCAGCAAGAAAGGCAAGTTTTAGTTCTAAAAACAAAAAGAGAATAATCAGCAATACTGGAGAAGTACGGAAAAATCTTCTTACAGATACTTTGGATGAATCAGTGGCAACCAGTGCTGCTTCAGGACTTATAAGACCAATGCAACAATCGTTGTTTGAAACAGGAGATAAAGCCACTATTCTAGCGAATTTTGAAGAATGGATAAAACTGGCCACAGACAACAAAATAAATGTCAAAAATTCTTGGAACTTTGCTTTGATTGATTATTTTCATGATCTTAGTGTTTTAAAAGAAAATAATGGTAACATCAACTTTCAAAAAGCTTCAGCCACACTTGACGGATGTGTGAAAATTTATGCCTCAAGAATTGATTCTGTTGTTAGTGAAGCTGGTAAGTTATTGAGTGGTATAGTTACAGCTAATGACAACAATGCCAGAGATTTAAATTTACATCGAAATAATTTAGATAGCGAAGGAAATGGAACTATGAGTACAAATGGTACTGCTGGAGGCATTTTGAATCAAGAAGGTGATGTGATGATCGATCCACAAACTGGATTGCCTATTTCGGTGGTGAATGAGAATGCACAAGGTGATGGTGCAACCAGAAGAAGGGTGAATAATAGGGTATTGGAAACTACATTAACCAATTTTGATAATCTCAAGTTAACCACCTTTGATGAGGAATTCAGTATAGATCCATTATTTAAAAAGGCACTAGCTGATTTCGATGAGGCTGGTGCAAAAAATTTATTATTGAGTATTCTTCATATTCAAAGAGATGCTAGAGTTGTTTTTGATACATCTGAAGAAACTGTAGTTGACTCTGAAGAAAGTGAGGATGAAGATGTTGATATGGAAAAAGATAATGAAACAAGTGTTTCTGGTCTTGGGCCTGCTGTGAACTTAAGCTATAAAGGTTCTGATAGATCAACAGAAGAACAGTTAAAAGCAATTGATGATAATTTATTAGAATTGGGTTCATCCTTAAATATTCTTTCAACCATAACCCCACAAAAGAAAATATGTGGATCAATGAGTTTGATAAGAGATAGTATTCAGGATATTGCCAAAGTCAAAGATTTAATTGATAGCATAGGTCAAGATTTTTCGGCTCCTACTGAACCTATTAGTAATGTACAAAAGGCCTTTGAAGAAAACGCAAATGAAGACGGGTTTGATCAACTTGACATAAATGATGCCAGCTTTATTGATAATGATAATCAAAACATACAGGATGATATGGATATTGATTTTGAGAGCAACATGGAAAATGCCAATACTGACGAATATGCTAAAATGGCTGAGAATGTCTTTACTGAGCATGATAATAAAAGCGCTTTAGATCAAAGCGGAGATGAATCTAGTGAGGACAACTTTGACTTAGACTTTGAAAATAACTTATTTTCAGAATTTGATGGGGTTTTCAATAATAAAGCATGGACTGGTAAAGATCATTGGAAAGTGAAAAATATTAAAAAGACTGCTGTGTCCTTAAATCCTCAATTGACTGAATCTAACAATAATTTTTCCGAAGGCCAAAGCGAAGGAAGCAAATCATCAAGTTTAAAAGCCAAAAAACCAAAATCTAAAAAAGTAAGAGCACCACTCAATTTTGCAGACTGGTCAAGTATCAATGAAGACTTTTTAAAACACGGAGAAGCCACAATATTTAAAAATGAAAGATCTATTGATATCCCGATAAAAAATCGTAAAGATCCTTATTATAATCTGTTGCCTACAGATTATCATGTTACTTTAGAAAAAATGACTGTATTGTTTACTAGACCACTACAAAAGGGAAATTTCTTCAGAAAACCAATTAAGCATAGAGCTAGATGGGATAATGGTGCTGAAATTGACGATACAAATAAGGTAACCAATGATACTCTTGACAAGGATGAGAATACAAATGAGCTTGAAGGACAGGAACAATATTGGGCAGACATGTATGAAGACTTGGAAGCACCGGAAGGTTTAAATGACGTAGAAAATGGTATTGTAAACAACGAAAATATTGATCAATCTTTAAACTTGGATATGAATAGTGGGCTAGATTTCAATGATGCATTAGGAAACGACAACGACTTTATCAAGAATTATCAGTTAGAAGACAAAGCAAATAACGCCTCAGGTGAAAATGGATTAGCCTTAAACGCTGGTTTTATGTTGTCAGCATATGAGAATGAAGACGATAAGCAAAATGAAGTGACTACTTTGAAAAAACTGCTACAAATGAATGCCACTCAAAAAGTCATGTATAGTAGAGTAGCCAAAAAAGTTGATATTAAAAAATTGAAGGATAACATTTGGAGATGTATTGAAAATCAATTGGCCAAACTAGATCAATCTCAAGCCAAACAATTAAAGTTTTCCATGGTTATCAAACAGTTAAAGACATTGTATACATTTGATTCATTGAAGGACTTATCCACAAGTTTCTGTTTTATCTGTTTGCTTCACTTAGCCAATGAGTACGGATTTAAGATAGATAAAGATGAAGTTAACTTGAAAGATTTGACCATTGTATTTTGATAATGCAATTACCTAATCTCCGCCAAGGCTCATAGAAAGCAGCAAACCGCTACAAAAACACCAATTCCCCCAATATCAAAGTTAAATAAACGAGATCTCCATATTAATTAAACACAGTATTGACTTTCTTATCTCCGTTAAAGGAAAAAAAAACAACGTGATGTTATCGGGCATTAAACTCCTTCAATACCTCCAAACTCCACTAATGAAAAAAATCCCACCTCCCGATACACCCAAATCCAAAGTCCAATAGCCGCCAAATATACCAAGGAAAAGGGTGTCGCCTAAGCGTGTAACCTTAGCGTAGCAGAGAAAAAATTTTCACAGTAAGAGATTTCTAGAAGGAAAAAAAAACGTCTACTTATACCACTAGGGTGTCCATCACACACAATATTTCAGGGTTACTCATACAGGTATAAAATTTTTCCATAAAAGGACCAAAAACCCCCCATATAAATATCATTTATATTATTTTGAGATACCTCCTCTTTTTCTTTTTTAATACTAGAAGATACAGGCACTGATTGAATAGCGTATATATTGACGTTGATTGATACTATATAAAATCAGAGGGACTTTAACTACAACACAGTTTAGTTGGAAGAAAACTGAGTGAAATAACAACGATAATCGACTGTAAATATCATATTGATTATAAAAACCGAAAAATAATATATGAAAAACTTTTTTAAAATAGCACAAAATAATGTGTTGAAGACTAATGCCAACAAGCTCCTTTTGAATAAGCAAATTTTAGGCAGAAGATCCTTACACATTAATTCAACATACAAGTCACCACTATTAGCCAACAACTTAATTTTGAACGGCCATAAGTCAAGATTCTCTATAAAATCAGCACTTTTGAATAAGAAGATAGAAGATGGTCAAAACAAAATTACGGAAAATACACAAAAAGTTGAAGAAACTTCTACACCTACACATGAGCTTTTAGCAGTCAAAGAACAAGAAGCCAACAGAAGTTTGGGCGACAGCAAAGTTCAGGCTGATTTTTACAAACTGTTATTGAAGTCAGGATATGCCCAATATGTGATATCTCGTTACGAAACCCCTGGTATAGCAACTTCTCCTGAATGTATGGGATTATACATGGAAGCATTGACAAACGTTGGAAGACATGTTGAAGCCAACAATATCAAGCAAGCTTTATTAGGTAAGCCAACCGAAACTGTTGATGCTGCTTCAGGACAAGGTGAGGCAAGTGCTAAGGCCAATACCTTTGCACAAGCTCAGCCTGTCATGTCTCAAGCCGCTGCCCCTATCATGAATCCAATGTTTGGTACAGCAAAAGAGCCTATGCACGTTGTATTAACTGAATCCACTTTCACTATGGTTTTTAGAGTAGTAAGATATATCGTCACTTTAGGTTTACTATTATACTTACTAAATGAAGGTGTCAAGTTTTTGACTGAAAACAGTACTTTATTCAAAAATAACGAAGTAACCGATAATGCCATAGATACTTCTAAAGCCAATGTTAAGTTTGATGATGTTGCTGGTGTTGATGAAGCCAGAGCTGAATTAGAAGAAATTGTTGATTTCTTAAGAGATCCTGCTAAATATGAAGCCTTGGGTGGTAAACTACCTAAAGGTGTCTTGTTGACTGGTCCACCAGGTACAGGTAAGACTATGTTGGCTAGAGCCACTGCTGGTGAAGCAGGTGTTGATTTCTTCTTCATGTCTGGTTCTGAATTCGATGAAGTTTACGTTGGTGTTGGTGCCAAGAGAATTAGAGATTTGTTTAAGCAAGCCAGAGCCAGAGCTCCAGCCATCATTTTTATTGATGAATTGGATGCCATTGGTGGTAAAAGAAATCCTAAAGACCAAGCATATGCCAAGCAAACTTTAAATCAATTATTGGTAGAATTGGATGGTTTTGAACAAACACAAGGTATTATTGTCATAGGTGCTACCAATTTCCCTGAATCATTAGATAAAGCTTTGACCAGACCAGGCAGATTCGATAAGATGGTAACCGTTGGTTTACCTGATATCAGAGGTAGAGCAGCTATTTTAAGACAACACATGAAAAAAATTACTGCTTCCAAGGATGTTAACATTGAGAACATTGCTAAGGGTACTACTGGATTTTCCGGTGCTCAGTTATCATCTTTGATCAATCAAGCTGCTGTATTTGCTTGTCAACAAAATGCTACTGCAGTAAATATGTCACATATGGAATGGGCCAAGGATAAAATTCTATTAGGTGCTGAAAAGAAATCCATGGTCTTGCCTGAAGCCACAAGAAAAGCCACTGCTTACCATGAAGCCGGACATGCTATTATGGCTTTATACACAAAACATACTGAACCTTTATACAAAGCAACTATTTTACCAAGAGGTAATGCCCTAGGTGTTACTTTTCAATTACCAGAAGCTGATAAATACGATATTACTAAAGCTGAATGTTTAGCTAGATTAGACGTTTGTATGGGTGGTAAAGCTGCCGAAGAAGTTATTTTTGGTAAAGAACACACTACATCTGGTTGTGGATCTGATTTAAGATCAGCCACCAAGATGGCCAGAAATGTTGTTACTTCTTACGGTATGAATGAAAAAGTTGGTCCTGTTGAACTAACTGAAAACTGGGAAATGTGGTCAGGAAAAGTCAAAGACTTGGCTGATCAAGAAGTCATCCAATTATTAAAAGAATCTGAAGAGAGATCCAGACAATTGTTGAAGAATAAAGATAAGGAGTTTAGAAGATTGGCTGAAGCCTTAATAGACTATGAAACTTTAGATAGAGCTGAAATGGATAAGGTCATCAGAGGTGAAACACTTGATAGACCTAAGTACAGAACCAATAACGTTGTTGATACTCCAGAATCTGATGGTAGAAAGAACATAGAAGGTGGCATAGCTGCATCTTTATAGAATAATTGTTGAATAAAAAGAATAAAATCATGCTTTTTTTTTTTGGTTTTTATTTCTTTCTTTGTTCTTATTGGATTGTATTAACAAAAATCGTTTCTGATTTAAAACGTTTCTTGTTTGTCTTTTTTTTGAAAAAGGAAATAAAAAGTTCAATTATGAATTCATATGGATTGTTTAAGCTATATATAAGATATGAAACATATACTCATGTAAATAACAATCACAATTTTTGTCTTTTAGCATCTGGTTCCGTAGAAGTTTCCGTTTCTTTTGGTGTTTTTTGGGTTCTGTATCTCTTGATAAATGTCATAGGATCGGAGTAATAATGGATTCTAGCATCTATTTTCCAAGCTGTTTCTCTATCAGGAATCATGTTCTTTTGAAGGTCTTGTTTACAATCATTAATGGAAACTAATAATTTATCATACATTTGTTTACTGATTTTTTGGGAATCATTCAAGTTTTCCATAGGAATACTAGGGTCAAATCCCAAGAACTTCAATTCCAGATATTTCATTATTAGTTGATCATCTTCCATCAACAAAGATGATAGTGTTATGTGAGGAGGTGAAAAATGATATAGAGCATCTGTTAAGTAACTATTAATAAGTCTTTTTTTACTGTTTTCGTAAACTGTACCTAAGTAGTTTTTGTCGACTTTTCCACTTAATACACTTTGGATATCTAAATAGAATCCATGCAAAGGTTTAAATACGTGATGAACCATTAACGAAAACTTTAAACTTTGTAATAACTTGAATTCTCCTTCCAATATGCTCTCTTTTGTTTGTTTCACTTTACTGGCAAATGTATCAGCACTAATGAAATGATTCTCACTTTTACAGGCTAGAAAGATGCAGGTGAAAATCAGATTTTTAGGATGAAGATCTAAAACAGAAAATGAAATGTAAAATTTCTTGAAGAAACTCATTGCAGTTGCAGACACCTCTGAAGGAAGCTTCAATTTTGCACAAAAAACTTGAACTTTTTGAGTGTATAAAGTGACTATTTGCAATTGTTCAGTTGCAGAAATACCCAAACTGAACTCATTTTTCAATGCTTCTGTCTCTTCTTCAGTTAAATCCTCTGTGTTTGCTGGATTAGAAAGAAACTCCTCAAGTTTGGTGTTGTATCTAGCTTTGCTAGACTTCGCTATATTCTCCCTTATTTCGATCAAATCATCTTTGGTGAATGACCACTTGGTAAATTGGGATGAGTTTCTATAAATGTCATCATCTGTTATTCTCTGATTAGAGTACAAAGTCGAAGTTTTTGAAGCAGTAGTAACAGCAGCCATGGTGTTAAGGTCGATGTTAGGTTGGTATTGAAAGTATTTCTTTTTAAATTTTTTTCTTAATGAAAGCAATCTGAAAAAAAAAAACGAATGCACATATATTTCCACACGAATATGTACCAAAAACGAACAGAATACTAGTCGAACCCACTTAAACTTAATCAAAAGTGATTCAAATTCATTAATAAAATGACATTAATAAGTTTATAAAAGAGAATATATACATATGATGATCAAAAGCAACCATCGGATATGAATAAAGAATATTAATAAAACAGTTTAAACATTGCTTCAAACTGTTGGTTTTTTTTGTTGTTGTTGTTTTTGAATATTTACAGGCTAATACCAAGGCTGGTATTGACCATAAATGGTTACATGTTTAAGTCCCGTTGGAAATCCAAGCACATCATATAGAATGATAAATTCAATTTTTAACTTCTATATGTCAAATTATTATCATTTCTTATTTATTTTTTTTTTTTTTTAAATATTCAATTCCAAAGTCATAACAACCAAGAAAGCAAAAAAGAACTATTTCACTTCTTGATCTAATAAAGTTGTTAATTGTAATATTTATTATCTTAAAATTATTTTTTTTTTTTTGGTCATTGCATAATATTTATCTTATTTTTTGTTTTAAATTAATGCAGTTATAATATATAAATGAAGTATCATATCAAACTAACATTAAATTTAGAAAGTAGAAACAAAAGATTCAGTAGTAGACTTTAATTCAGCTAATTCTTCCTTGGTTAATTGACCCTTTTCTCTGATAGAAGCTAAAATACCTTCGTTGTTAGCCTTTAAGTAAGCTAAGAAAGATGATTCGAATTCAGCGATTCTAGATAATTCAATGTTATCTAAGAAACCACTAACACCAGCGAAAATCAATGGAACTTGTTCTTCAGCAGATAATGGAGAGTATTGAGCTTGCTTTAATAATTGGGTTAATCTTTCACCTCTAGCTAAGGTTTGCTTGGTGGAAGCATCTAAATCGGAACCGAATTGAGCGAAAGCAGCGACTTCTCTATATTGGGCTAAGAATAATTTCAAAGAACCAGCGACTTGCTTCAAAGCCTTAACTTGAGCAGCGGAACCAACTCTGGAAACGGATAAACCGACATTGATAGCTGGTCTAATACCCTTGTAGAATAATTCGGCTTCCAAGAAAATTTGACCATCAGTGATGGAAATAACGTTAGTTGGAATATAAGCGGAAACATCACCACCTTGGGTTTCAATAACTGGTAAAGCAGTCATGGAACCACCACCTAATTTAGGATGCATCTTAGCAGCTCTTTCTAATAATCTAGAGTGTAAGTAGAAAACATCACCAGGGTAAGCTTCTCTACCAGGTGGTCTTCTTAACAATAAGGATAATTGTCTGTAAGCAACGGCTTGTTTAGATAAATCATCGTAGATGATTAAGGAGTGCTTACCGTTATCTCTGAACCATTCACCAATAGCGGCGGCAGTGAAAGGAGCAATGTATTGTAATGGAGCGGCTTCAGAAGCAGTAGCGGCAACAATGATGGAGTACTTCAAAGCATCGTGTTGTTCTAAAGTTTGGACTAATTGAGCAACAGTGGATCTCTTTTGACCAACAGCAACGTAGACACAGTATAACTTCTTGGATTCATCAGCACCATCGTTCCATCTCTTTTGGTTTAAGATGGTATCTAAAGCAACGGCGGTCTTACCAGTTTGTCTATCACCAATGATCAATTCTCTTTGACCTCTACCAATTGGGACTAAGGCATCAACAGCCTTTAAACCAGTTTGGACAGGTTCGTGAACGGAGGTTCTTGGTAAAATACCTGGAGCCTTAACTTGAGCTCTGGATCTGGCAACGGTTTCGATTGGACCCTTACCATCGATAGGGTTACCTAAAGCATCGACAACTCTACCTAATAAACCAGGACCGACACCGACATCAACAATCTTACCGGTTCTCTTGACAACTTCACCTTCCTTGACTAATCTATCGGAACCGAATAAAACGATACCAACTTGACCAGGTTCTAAATTCAAGGCCATACCCTTAACACCGGAGGCGAATTCGACTAATTCTTCGGCTTGACAGTTGTTTAAACCGTAAACTCTGGCAATACCATCACCGACGGATAAAACCTTACCGGTTTCGTTTAAATCAGCAGCACCGGAGACACCTTTGATCTTCTTTTCTAAAATATTGGAAACTTCGGTTGGTTGAGCTTTGACACCAGCGAATCTTCTACCAGCAACAATGACGGCTGGTCTGATGGTTTGCTTGGCTAAAGTCTTGGAAACTAATTGAGCAACTGGGGCAACAGTTTTAATGGATCTAGAGAACATTTTTTAATATAATTTAATATAAGATACTTTTGAATAATAGATAAGTCTATATTATTAATTTTTAATTTATTTAAAATTTTTTTTTTTTATAAAATTGTAGAATGTGTTATTTTTGCAAATATATGAATCTTGTTAAGTTCTAAGGGATTTGTAATTTCTTTTATGTTATTAATATGTTATATCAAAAAATTATAAATTTTGTATTATGAAAAATGATTCAGTGGTTTGAAAAATAGTGTTTATAAGTGGTTTTCTAAATGAATAAAAAAAAAAAACTTGGTATAAGTTATTTAATTGATCTTATGATAATATCTAAAGTTGGTTTTATCCCTAAATCTCTCTTTAAAGAAGTGTACTCTACTACTTACTTACTTATTCACTATATATAATTTTAAAAAAAACTCAACATGAAAAATCCAGTACTAACAACATTACCAGCAGCAAAAAAAAACAGAATGAAGAAAAATTTTTTTTGCACCAAAATATTCGGCTCAGCGTGGTTGAAAAAACGAAAAAAAAATGAGGAAAATTTTTCACTAAGGAAAAAAGAAACACCCAGCGTAAAAGAGGAAAAATACGCAACAGTAATAGGCGGCCGGGGAGGGAAACACCAATAGGAAAACAGGTTATTCGATTTTCTGTTGGTTGAAAAAGGGGGAATGTGGGAGGATGTCGGAGTTAAGGCCAGAAGAAACAAAATGGTCACGTTTTTTTTTGTAGCGGAAGATTTTTTTTTTTTTATTGGTCAACTTATGTCCGGAGGGTTTTGTAGCAGTAGGGCGTTATCTCCGACGCATTTACACAGCGTGGTGTTTTATCTCCGATACACAGCCTAAGCTCTTATCTCCGACGCATTTACACAGCCTGATACTTATCTCCGATGCACTCACATCTAGTCAAGTGTCTTATATCCGACACGCCCACATCTAGCCCAATGCCTTATATCCGACACACTCAGCCGTGCTTCCTCCATGAACTCATCTCTCCCCTTATTTTTTTTTAAAATATGTATCACAAGCGCCTTAACCATTAATGGAACCTTAAATCTCTATTCAAATGTATCTAGTATTAGATTTTAAATTTATTATATAAAGCAAATAGAATCATTTTTTAAAATATTTCCTTAATCTTGCAATAAGCCCTTTTTTTCAAAATAAGCTTTCATCATCACTTTTTCTTCAGATCCCCATAAGAGAATTGCTTACCAACCTCAAACAGAATACTCCATCGCCTTTACTCTTTGTACTATGATTTTTTTTGGACTGAATAAGTCGCAATACTTTGCTCTAGTTATAACGGTATCGATTTTCCTATTTAATTTTATGATATGGACAACCTTTATCAATTCAACAAAAACTTCACTCTTTTTCAAGGGTCTACAACAATACTACGACTACAGTAAGACAGAGTCGTCTAGAGATAGTTACATACAAAAGCTAAAAACAGAAGTCAAAAATAATTGTAAGCGTCAAGATGAAATTCTTATCAAAGAATACAACAGACTGGATGATACCAATGTTTATACGAACTCTATAATTAAAAATTACATTGATTGTTCATTAGATCCCGAAGAGTGTAGGATTAATGATCATGCCAAAAAACATCTTTTTGAGAAAGGTCTCAAAAAGATTAAAAATAAGTTAAAATTCTTTAAAAAATTGAATAAAGAAAAGAGATCTTCTAACTCAGTGTTGGACGATTTCAAAGAGACTGATTTGAACAAGGGTTTAAAAGACTTAGTTTCAAATGACTCTAATGCTCTGGAAAGCTTTGAACAAATACTGTTGTATAGGGATAAATCCTTACAGTGGTTACAATCTCTTCAAAATCATCATGGGTTTGAATACGATTCCTCAAAAATGGAGTTGATTTCAAATACCTTTAACCAAAAAAATTTGTTTTCTAAACAGCCCTACGTGTCCAATGGTTATCTCGGTCTAAAATTAAGCAACTTGGGTTTTGGGTTTGCTTACGACAGCGACAATACCCATGGACGTATCATTGACAATTCTTGGCCACTAAAAAATAAACGGTACACAGGTGCGTTTTTAAGTGATTTTTATTGTCTTTTACCTGAACTCCCTTATACTAACTTTCCAGATATAGACAAAGATGGCTGGCCAAGTGTCATTTCATCAATCCCATACTGGAATGATTTCACAGTTAAATTCATAGATGATAATGGTGATTTACACGTACTAAATGCAAATGATCCATATATGAATGAATCTGATTTTGAGAATTTTAAACAGACTTTATCAATGAAAACAGGTATTGTTACTACCTCATTTGAATGGTTGGGCAAAATTAAATTTAATATTGAAGTCATTGCCAACAAGAAAATATTTTCTATGGCATCTGTTGTTTTTGATATTGAATACATTGGTAAAGAGCCTATAAACAACAACATGACATTGGTTGTTGAAAACAAGCTTGATTTCGATACTGGTGAAAGAATTGAAATGGTCAAGCATGGATTTGATACAGATAAAAAACTTATGTTTATGGAAGTCTCTCCTTCCAATGTTCCTTACTCATCAGCCGCAATTGTTGAGTCTATTTACGTCAATACATGTTCAGACCTTGATGAGAATTTATCTGGCTCAGTCAAAAAAATGATGAACCACAAGTTGTTTGCTAAAACTTATGATGAAGACGACTACGAAGTAAATTATACGAAGACCTCTAAAGCGGTCATTGGAAAATATGAATTCAAAGATTGGGGAAAGAATTTCAAAAATTGTAAAAATATCAGGATGATAAAACTACTTTCAATTCATTCAACTGAATTAAACAGCAATACCGATGATTCTATCTTCACTAGTTCTCTAAAGCAAATTGAAAAGTATTCAGTTTCAGATAGTATTCCTATGGAATATCATAGATTAAAAATCTTGCATATGAATAGATGGAAGGATTTCCACGAAAAGGAAAGTTTCATAGAAATTCCTAGTGATGTCTTACTAGAAATGGTTGTCAGAGCCTCTTTATTCCATTTATTCTCGAATTTGAGAGAATACGATATTAATCCGCATAGAGGGTTACCTGTGTCACCATCAGGTTTGTCATCTGATTCTTATGGTGGTATGGTATTTTGGGATTCAGATTTATGGATTTTGCCTTCATTGATCCCATTTTCCCCGAATGTTGCAAAAAGCTTGATCCAATACAGAAACTCATCAGTAGCTGAAGCCAGACAAAACTGTATTAAGCATGGTTATGAAGACAATGGCATGGTATGTTTTCCTTGGACATCTGCAAGATTTGCAAATGAAACCAGCACAGGTCCAGCAGTCGATTATGAGTATCACATTAACATTGATATCGTATACTCATTTTTGACTTTTTACTTAGCAGGTAATTTCAATGATGAACAAGAGGACCAAGAGTTTTTGGAATATACCCTATGGCCAATGATGTCTGATGTTTGCAAGTTCATGTCTGCTTATGTTCAATATAATGAAACCAAAGGTTTGTATGAGACTTATAACTTAACCGATCCAGATGAATATGCAAACCACATTAACAACGGTGCGTACACAAATTTTGCAATAAAAACTCTTTTTGGATGGGCAATTGATTTTAGTGAACATTTGAATTATACAATACCTGATAGGTGGACTGACATTTTTAACAACATGTACGTGCCTATAAATAAAAACAACATCACAATGGAATATGATGGTATGAACTCTTCGATAATCACTAAACAAGCAGACGTTTTGTTAAACATTTTTCCATTAGGGCCTTTTAATAAAGATCCGAACTATGAAAATTCATTAAATGACTTGAAATTTTATACTTTGAAACAAGCGACTGATGGTCCAGCAATGTCATATCAAATTTACGTAGCTGTAACAAATTCTTTGCTAAATCATGGATGTTCTTCACAATCGTTCCTTTATAAATCAGTTATTCCATATCTAAGACTACCTTTTGCACAGTTCAGTGAGCAAGCAGATGATTCTAATTTGAAATTCCCACCTGCTTTTCCATTCTTAACCGCAAATGGTGCTTTTATACAAAGTGTAATTTTTGGATTGACTGGTATAAGATTTAATTATTTCATGAATGATGGAAAATTAGAAAAGGCTCTTGAATTCAATCCAAAAGCATTAAAGTTGTTGCCAGGGGGTATTTCTATAAGAAACTTCAAGTACTTAGGAGGAACTTTTGATATCACAATATCTGATTATACTGCTTCAATTGCATATACTATTGGTAATAATCCTGTCACAATTAAAGTTCCTAGCTTTGAATGTCTAATGTGTCATTCCGATGATATGCATGCTGGTGATAATCAAAAAACTTATGATACATATACTCTAATTCCACAAGAAACTTTGGAGCTTGAATTGTACCAATTGGAAGAGAATATTGCTGATAATGTTGCTGAGTGTAAATTAATAACTAGTTTAAACAAAGGTGCTCCTAGTGAGTTGAGTTTATCTGCTAATGATGGAAATAATGAAACTCACTTCCAACCATACAGTATGTTTGAAACCAATATTGTTATTGACATAGGACCTGTTGATTCAACTGTTTTGAAAGGTGGTACAATTATTTGGGGTGAAAGACCTGCAAAGAATTTCTCCATTTATGCATTGCAAAACTCCAAATTAGTTGATATTCTTGACAAGACTAATAGATTGAGTTCAATTGATAAGTACCCACATTTATCTAAAAGAGAAACTGATTTCAGACTTAACAGATTGGGAATTGCTTTAGCTTACGGTGAAATTGAAGCCGACGACTTCAAAAAAGTTTCCTTACCATTGGTTGAAAATTACGAAGTAAAAATAAGTGAACCATTCAAGAAAGACGTTAACATTGGTGATAGAATAAGTCTCCCTCCTTACAATGAAACTTCGTTCAGCTTCGACTACTTGAAGCTGTGCAAAGACGTTGAGTTAGATATAAAAGAATCGCCAAATCCAGACAACTTGAAAAATATCTTCAATAAAAAGGAGTTTCAACATTTTTCATGTAAAAACTTCGAAGATTTTGAGGTGCGGTATGTAATGATCAGCTTTGAAGGTATTTACGGCTGGGATAAGCAATATGAAATGCCTGTCAACGTTGATGATTCCGAGAAATTTGGAGCAACAATCAAAGAAATTGCATTGTATTGATTAGTATTTATATATCAATGAATTTAGATACTTGTACTTTTTAAAACAAAGAAAAGAAAAAAAAAAGATGATGAAGAAACCACAACGTGTTACCAATAACGACGTCTTTACTTGGTTGTTGGATCATCAACCTTTAGCAATCATGTACAGCTTTAAACTGGTTTACACAATGCACTAAAAAAAATAATAAAAAGCAAAAAATTAAACATGCTCCTTCCGCGGATCGAACGCGGGACCTACAGATTTTCAGTCTGGCGCTCTCCCTACTGAGCTAAAGAAGCTTTGAAAATATTTAATTATCAAAAATTATTGGTGGCTGAACCGATTAAACACAAATATGTTTTAACTTTTGTACATATGATATATCAAGATTTAATAAAGTGAAAATGTAGTTAATGAATCTAAATAAACATATTACAAGCAAAATTCTATCTTTGTTTAGTGAGAGTTGTATTATCTTGCCATATATGAAAAACACGTGACTTACGGAGATCTATCGATAGCACGTGATTTATGCTTTTGACATAAAAAGCATGCAATTATACAGATTCTATGCTACCCTTACCCATACTTAACAACGACCAACTAGGCTCAGTAAAAAAACAACATATAACTACATAAATAGCTATTACTATTTCAGCTGCCCTTGTTTCTTATCCTTACAGTCCCGTGTGTCGGAGATATCCTATCAATACTTATCTTGGCACGTGATCAACATGCTCTAGGTGGAGTTTTCTCCACCCCCTAAAAATCATCCAAAAGCTGCACAATTTGATCCTAAGCGTATGAAAAAATATATATACATATAACAATGCTCATGTTGCATTGTTTCAAACAGCAATGTAAAACCACACAACAATTTCTACATAAGAAAACAAAAAAAATGGAAAACATCAACTCTCAAATCAAAGGACTAGAAAACAAATTAATTGGAATCAAAGTATTTGAACAATTCCACAGCAAAACCAAGCTACCAAGAAGTTATTTAGTTTACGGAAGTACTGCTTTGTACTTTTTATTGGTTCTTTTGGACGCCGGTGGTTTGGGTCAAATCTTATGTAATACCATAGGATTCATTTTCCCATCTTACTTGTCATTAAAAGCCTTAAAAACTGTTAACAAATCTGATGACACTGATCTATTGATTTACTGGGTAGTCTACGGATTCTTCAATGTCATTGAATTTTGGAGTAAATCTATTTTAGGTTGGATCCCATTCTACTTCTTCTTCAAAACAATATTCTTAGCTTTCATTGCCATTCCACAAACTGGTGGAGCTAAAGTTATTTACAACAAATTAATCTCTCCATTCAGTGACAAATACATTTTAAATCATAAAACAAGTATTTCTGCTACCAAAATCACCAATGAATTGGAAGAACAATTAAGACAAAAAGCTACAAAAGCTTCTGGATTCTCTAACTAAATCAAGTTTGAAGGCATTAAGTAAAAAAAAAAAAACTATTTATATATCTTTATCAAATTTATAATCAAACTGTTCAACATTGGAGATATTCTGCACTTTGTATTGAATTTTTATTCTTGTCATCAAATGACCTTCACCAGTGATCTTGAATAACTGTTTCTCAGCGGTGTTTGGTTTAATCACAGTGTTTGACAAGTGGCCTACGTTAACATTTTGAGTTCTTCCAACAGCTACAAAAGTGTGCAATTCTGAAATATCATTGTTTCCTATGTTTTGGTAATAAACCTCTAAATTAGCTTCGTGCTGGGATTGGGTTAGATGCAAGGAAGTACCATAAAATAACTTTAAATCTTTGTTGGAAAATATTTCAACGCTATCGTAAGGAATTTCGTTACCAGCATCAGCTTTCTTGTTAACTTGAATATTGCTGGAAAACAAATCTGTTAACAAATCAACTTGATTAGCAGCTTTAGAATTTGAAGTGGTTATATTTTCAGACTTGGCTGAATCAGAAATTTGCAGGTGCTCTGGCATCTTGGCAAATATTTGTCTCTTTTTATCGGCAGGTTGTGAAAATAAACTCAATAACTGATTAGCCTTAATACTCAATGTTAAGTTGCCTGATTTTCCAGCATATAAAATTAGCAATTGTCTCAATCTTTCAATTAATGGTTTGTCATTCATAAAAGTGGAAACCTTTGCAGCAGCAACAACCAAATAGTTAATGATATAGGAAGCCTTTTCATCAGATATTGGGTTATAATAATCGTTTGATATTTTGTAGAAGTAGGTTACTATTTTATCAGAAACAGGCTTAGGATTATTTCTTGATAAGGTTTCCAAAATGAAAGAGCCGTACTCACCAATGCACCATATGGATAGAACCTTGAATGCAAAATTGCTTTCGAAAAAAATTCTATCTTCTTTGGTAATGTCATTTGAAAATAACAGATTTATCAATTCCTTAATAAACTCAACAGAAACATTGTTTGGTAGATTATTGATAACACTCATGACTTCACTAATTTCTTCATTTTTCAAATAAAATCCACAATACAGTATAGCCCTGGTTAAATATTTTATGTTATTTACAGACTCAAGAACCCTAGTTTCCAATAGCTTAACAAAACAATAACTGACTAATTCACTATCAGAAGAGGTAGCTTGGCACAAAAATTCAACAACTTGGTTTAAGATTACTTCTTGGTTGGCTAGCTTTTGGTTTTGTAATATTTCAAAGATAACCTCTAGAGAACGTCTTTTGATTGAGAAATCAGATTCATACATGCATGACAAAATGAACTTCAAGTTCTTTTCGTCTAATTTATCCAAGTATTGGATACCTTTGGATAAGGTCTTCATTGCAACATATTTATGATTCGGGTCTCTTGATGATAAGAATTTTATCAAAATATCTACTGCTAAACTTTTTAAACTGGAATCTAATGAATCAACCATTATTATTGTTTTGATAGATTCGTACTTAACAGATAGAGATAGTTTTGGAATAGCTGATTTTTTACCACTATTGGAAACACTTTGTAAGTCCGGTAAGCTTTGATGATTCATTATCTTCATCAAACATTGTTTGAACTTAGCATGTACATTTTCGCCGACATCATTACCATAAGCTGTAAATATTTTTCTCAAAGTTTCCAATAAAGAACATTGTAGGAAAGGATCTGTTACCCCGTTTATTGCATATTGAGGTTCAACAACAAGTAAAGATAAGTTTTCCAAAAAAGAGATAAGTTTCTCGGTCAATGGGCCAACAATACTCTTTTTTATCATTAAGTCAAAATTGTTATCAAAATTGTAATCTTGTTTGCATTGGAAACTTGTTTGAACAAAGTCCAGTAAAGATAGAAGTAGACCATGAGTTGTGTCAGCTTTCTTTACAGATCCATCATCATTGAAGAAAGTATTGAAAATGTCGCTAATTAAACTACTATTTTCCAAGCTGAAAAAATGCACCATCAAGTTTGGAACTTTTTTTATCAAGGAGCTTGCTGCAACTAGTGAGTGTTTTATTAAGTAATTACTGTTTCCTGAAGAGTTTTTCAACAAGTTATCAACACTGGATACATTGGCTACACATTTTTTAATCAAGCTTATCAAATCAGTACACAAGTCTCTGGCTAAGTCTTTATTTGCTAAAGAACCTAGTGTTTCTAAAGCTAAACCCGCAATGAACTTGTTAGAGTTATTTATATCTTGACTAATGACATTTGTAATCAGTGTTAGTAGCTCTTCATTGTCATCTTTCAGCAAAATAGAAGCTGCTAAATATCCTAACCTTTTGTTTTGAAAATCATTCCCACCTTCGTAATTCAAAGTAGAAACACTTGAAGATGATTTAGAAAGCAGATTTATACAATCAACCTGACCAAAACTGGTGTTTTCACCTAAAACGTATAAGTACAATAATTTTGATGTATATGTTCTTCTTCTTTCACCTTGAACATAGTCATCTTTTAATCTGGTTCTAATTTTAGCGGATTCCTTGTTTATGATATCTCTTTCTTTCTTGGGTGTGCTTGCGTCTTTGACGTCCTTTATAAAATGCTTTAAAGACCCCATTTGCTTATGAAATTGATATGAATGTTGTTTTTTTTTTGGTTCTGCCTGTTGCTTCAATCCCCTGTATGATTGATTGTTAAATGTATTAACGTAGCTTTAAAGTAAACACCTTGATTTTTGGGATAGCAGTGAGGGAGAGCCTTTTTTTTTTGCTTGGCGTACAGCTGAAATTTCAGTGTAGCTGTTAATATGGGGTCACGTGAGAAGCAAAAGTTGTTAAAGCCGATTAAACTCGTTTCTTATACAACACCAATCAGCTTTCCTCTGTTTGACAGTGAATCTAGGTGCTTTTGATGACTGCTGTAAAAGATTTCATACTGGTGGTCGTCAAATCCTGAGTTTCTGTACTTTGTGGTCCTTCTTTTTGTTTGACTTGGTAGCGCTCTAAGCAAAAATGCAGTAGTCACAGTAATTGGCCCAAACCGCAAGAACTTCGAGACAATCACTGTTTGATAGTTCAAATTGGACACAGATTATACATCAGCAGTCATCTAAATGCCAAAAATGAGTGTGTTTAACCCATGGTTGAGGTCTTTTCTTAGTGAAAAAAAAAAATCCGCAGTCGACTTTAATCAATAGCAGTATGCAAAACGACAGCAGCAAACGGCAGCAGCAAACATGTACAGCTGCTTGAATCCGATCAAAAACTTCTCAAACCAAGAAAAAATGGTTATATACAGCTATCGACTGCCAAAAACAGCTAACACCAGCTAAAAAGCCTCTTGAATTCCCCTGCGGAAGTCATAATCCGCGGATATGTCATAAGCAACCGTTAAGTGAAATCATTTCCCAAAAAGGAAATATAAATGAGCTTTTCTTACGCACCCAAAAATTTTCACTAGCGAAAAAAACGAGATTAATAAGATCGAAGTCCCCAGGGGGAATATACAGTGAATTAATCATAGTATAACGCGTATGAAAATTTAAAAAGTTAATGAAATTTAAATTTGTTCGGATTAAACATTAGAGATGAACGAAGAGATTTTAAGATCCAAAAACGTAAAATTTCGAACATATTTTCGACTTTTTTTTTACTTGGATTTCTAATCAACACACCCAGATCTTTAAAAAGTTCATTTCTAAACATTTTGGTACTGTAAACGGCATCTAAAGTGTATAAACAACAATTTTAATAAAATTATTGATTTTCCAGTTTAATAGCTCTAAATTGGTTATAAATGGGACACAACAAAATTATTTTGAATCTGGAGAAAACAAGGATCTCAAATATCGAATATTATATCGTTCAAAACGTAAATCTGCCCAAAGAGACGTCTACAAAGAGAGTTGCAGATGGATGGATAAACATTTCACAATGTTTTAAGCTAGAGACTACATACTCGAACCAAAGTAAAAGACAAAGAGTGATTGAAGAAGAAGAAAAATCAGGCAATATTAAAGTAGAAAAAATTATAGGAGGATGGGGTCGAATTCAAGGCTCCTGGGTATCGTCAAAAGATGCCATTTACTTATTTAAAAAATACTCATTTAAAAATTTTGTGAATCTGACCATACTGACATTCAAAGAAAAAGAGGATGAGCCACTGCCAGTTAAACAAGATGTTAAAAACTACCAAGCAATACAATTTGAGTTTGATGCTGTGGATGAGGTTTCACCTAATTCTTCAAAAAAGGAAAATAAAACTCCAAAATCTCAGAAATTGAAAAATGTTAGTAAAAGCTCGCAAGAAGTGAAAAATAAGAATGGCTACAAGAGAGTTTCTTTAAATCAAATATCCTCAGCAAATTACGATGCAACAGGGTATACTACAAAAAACAACAGTGGTATTTTGGGTACTTTAGATAACAACATGGTGAAGAATGAAGAAAGCCCATTGAAGATTCGATCGGATAACGAATCAAACATTGCATCTGAATCACCATATAAGAAAATTAAAATTGAAAACGCAAAAGATCAATTTTTTTCTTTTGACACACATAGAGCTGCTTTTCCTGTCATGCAATCAGCAGGAACAAATAGACAACCTAATCATAGCTATCACAATTTAACGGCCACTCCGTACAACTCACAACCCGGAACAGGTCAACATGAACTGTCAACATTTAAAAATTACAGCAAGTCCAATTCATTTCAATTTGGAAGTGACGTCAAAAATAATGGTTCTGTGATCAAAAATGTGGAAAATCCTAGCCAATATAACCATGAATCTACTTCTTCCATAAACTCACCTCTTAATAACAAAGTTCATCATCCAAAAATTATACCAGTTGTTTCTTCTGCGCCGCCAGTTAAGAAACCTAGAATGAATGGTGAAAAATTCAAAAATCTTATAATAAAAGCATTAGAAACAGAAAATGAAAACGATGATATAGTGACTATTTTGCATGCAACCAAATTTCCTAAAAATTTAGATCCAAATTTTCAAGTTGATGAAGAAGGCAATACTGCTTTACATTGGGCAGCAGCACAAGGAAACGTTAGCTTGGTAAAATACTTGGTTGAAGTGTTAAAATCGGATCCTTTTAAATCAAATTTAAAAGGTATGAATTGTATTTCAAAATCTTTATTTTTTGACAACAACTACAAAAATGATAGTTTTCAAACCATTTTGACTTTATTGTCAAATTGTTTAATTATTCAAGATGTTAGTGGAAAGTTGCCGTTACATTACATTGCAGACCTGTGCTCTTTAAAAGTAAAAGATATCAACGTTAGTATTTACTACTTAAATTGGATTTTAAAGTTCTTATCTATAGAAGTTGATGTTCCTATGAAAAAAACTGATGGAAGTAACGAAATTGTAATGACAAGACAAGATTTTTTGAAAAATGGTTTGAACTATCAAGACAGTGACGGAAATACACCATTGCATATATTAGCTGTCAATGGAAATGTTCAGTTGTACAACCATTTCATATCTTTGGGTGCTGTTCCTACTGTACTTAATTTAAAAGGTGAAACGCCCCACATGATCATGTCTAAAGTTTATGGAGAAATGAACAAAAATTTGACACTTAAACTTAAAGATGCTGTTTCTTTGGGATCAGGAACTTTAAATAGCGATGCTTCAGAAAAAGATGTGAGTATTGAGCATTCACAAACAAAACAAGAATCAATTATTTCGGATGAGACGGAGCTACAAGCAAGTTCTGAGATCCATAATAATGACGAGTTTATGAATGACCCTAAGCCACCGATTTTAAAGCTAGAAAAAGATGAAGATGACTTGGAAGGTGGCAACTTCAAAGTGAATAGCACCAATCCATTCAGAAGCTCATCCCAGTCTAATAGCCGAAAACCTACAATCCCTGACTTGAAAAACTATTTCACATATGAGATGAATATGTTCCAGCATTATGAAACCACAGATGGACGGATAGAAAGACCACCTTCAAGAGCGTATTCCAAAAGTAGATCTGAAAAACTAGCACCATTGAATATTTCAAAAATTAACGCAGTTAATAACAATATAATGAAAAGGTCGCCAGATTTAAATGCTGTATTCTTACAAAGAAATAGACTTAATAACCAAAAGATGGTAGATGCCCTAAAGGCTTTCAACGATAAAATGAATGTGACTTATGGAGTCTTAAATAAAATATATGCAGTAAGAGAAAAAAGAATTATAGATTTAGAAAGGAGAAAAAAGACTCTTGATGGAAAGAACCGTTTGATGCATGAACTTCATACTTCCTATGAGATTGAAAAATCAAAGCTGAAAAATTCAGAAACTGATGAAGACATAAAGTTGAATTTGAAGACTATTCATAATGAATGGGAATCTGTTATTCAAGAATCTCTGATAGCACAATTGACACTAAAAACAGCAACAGTGGTCAGAAAAAGTCCTTCTAACAGTGATGAGGAAAGACTGACCAAATTACAGAAAATCGGAGAGTTATTGAGGCTAGATAAGGTTAAAGCAAAGATGTTCAAGGCAATGGATGATGGAAAAAACAAGAAAGAAGAGATGACAAGAAAAATGCATATCAGCTTTATAGAGAAGATCATTGCTGAAAAGAGCAAAAACAGAGAAAACTAAATCAAAGTATTTTAAATAGATGAATTATTTATGAGCAGCATTGTAGCTACAATCTTTAATTTAAAATTTTAATTTTATGTTAATTAAAAAAAAATGCTTTAAATAATTTACATTTGCAACAACACAATTAAATAATAGATTGGTATACTACCATGTTGTATAGTTAATTTAATTAAAAAAATATTGTTGTAATTATTAAGATGTAAACAAAATATTAGGTAGTCACGTGACAAAACGTAAACAAATATATAATTCACGTGACCAGAACGTGAAAATCTTTGATTTAAAGCCTTAACACTGATATTAGCTTACTTTTTCAACCAAAAACTTGGCTATCCAAAAAATAAATATCATTTCACTACCCCAAAACCCCAGAAATGGCTTTCAAAACCAACTAACCAGTGTAGTTACCACCGAAATTGCAACATTTAACACCAAAGAATGATCTGCATTACCTTTTTAGGACACATCTCTCAAATACGTTTCTTTTTTTTTTCCCTCTCTGCTATAGAATCAAATAGGAATATATTTGAAACGGCGGCTAAACGTGTTTCAAGAAAAAATGATCCATTTTCGTCAATTCAAACGCAAAAAAGGAAATTTTTTTTTTCATCTTCCTCAGTTTCCTAAATAGGAAAGAATTGCTTTTTTTGAATACACATTTTTTTTTTTCGATTTTTTTACATCGTCTATATTGCCCTTTTAAGATTTGAAAAACACATATAGAGATAGCAATAAATAAAAAGAACCAAGTTAAAAAGTTAACATACTATCAACCTTAGACTTACCGAAAAAGTAATCTGATTCATTATTATAATCATAAAGAAAATGGATCAATTAATTCAACAATTAAACGAACTTTTAACAAAGATTGTCAGTGGACAATCTTTGAAAGAAACAACAGATATCTTACAAAAACAAATATATAACCAACCACAATGTTTAGGAGCTTTAGTTCAATTAGCTTTAACCGAAGGTGTTGATTTATCTGTCAAAAACTTAGCAGCTATTGAATTAAGAAAACAAGTTTTGTTACATTGGGAACAAATCGATGCCAATACTGGTAGCCAAATCAAGGCTTTATTAGTTGAAAACTTATTCAAGATTAAGGAAAAGAATATTAGACACAGTATAGCTAGAGTTGTTGGTGAAATTACTGCTTTAGAATTAGAAAAGAGCAACAACACCGATTTCTTATCTCAAATTTTCCAAGCTGCTGCCAGCACCGACAGTGCTGTTAGAGAAACTGCTATGTACGTTATCGTTACTATTTGTGAAGGTTTCGTTCCAGCTATTTTGTCTTCTTCCTCTCAATTATTTGATTTATTAAGTTTGAGTTTACCAGAATCCGCTGAAAACACCTTAGATACTAGATGTTTAGCCATCCAAGTTTTCAACTTATTAGGTCAAATCATTGAAGAACAAGGACAAGATGTTCCAGCTGATGTCTATCCAAAATACCAATCTTTATGTTCTCCAGTTTTGTTGGTTTTACAAACTGTTATTCAACAAGAAGATGAAGCCAAAGCTCAAGAACTATTTTCTTGTTTAAACGAATTATTAGTCCTAAATAACAAATTAGTTGGTAATGAAATCGTCAATGTTATTAGAGCTTGTTTACAAGTTGCTGGTAACACTGGAATTGATGAAGAAATCAGATGTCATTCTTTAAGATTCTTGACCTCTGCTGTTTCTTACAAGAAGAGTAAAATTATTCAATCTCAATTAGGTGGTGAATTCACTGTTGTTGCCTTAAAGGTTGCCTCTGAAGAAGTTGATGTTGAAGAAGAATTATCTAATGAAGACGAAGCTAACGAAAATGAAGAAAACACTCCATCTCAATTAGCTACCAGATTATTATACTTCATTTGTTCCGAATTACCTCCTCAACAAACTGCTGCTTTGATTTTAAGCTCTATTCCAGATATGTTAAACTCCGGTAATGTATTTGCTCAAAGAGCTGTCTTTACTTCTATCGAAGTTGCCGTTGCTGGTTCTCCAGATTATGTTTTAACCAACTTAGACTCCAAGATCATTGGTAATGTTTTAGAAGGTTTAAAGAATCCTCAACCAGTTGTTCAATTAGCTGCCTTAAAGGCTTTATCTTCTTTAACTTCTGAATTACAAGACGAAGTCACCAAATACTACGAATCTTTTATCTCATTGATTATTCAAATTATTGATAATGCTCAATCTGTTGTTATCTATAGACATGCCACCAAGGCCTTAGATGGATTCTTAGAATTCATGAACTTAGAAGATATTTCCAAGTTCATGGAACCATTAATGGAAAAATTATTCTCAATGTTAGAACACAACCAATCTTCTAAGTTGAGATGTGAAATTGTTTCTGCCATTGGTTCTGCTGCCTTTGCTTCTGGTTCTGCCTTTGTTCCATACTTCAACAAGTCCGTTGAATACTTGAAGAACTTCATTCAAAAATTAGATTCCTTAGAAGGCTTATCTGAAGATGATATTGAACTAAGAGCTTTGACTTTCGAAAACATCTCTACCATTGGTAGAGCTGTTAAAGCTGAAGTTTTCAAACCATACGCTGCTGACTTTGTTAATGCTGCTTACGAAGCCATTTCCGGTGATAACTCTAGAATCAGAGAAGCTGGTTATGCCTTTGTCGGTAATGTAGCCAAGGTTTACGGTACTCAATTCTCTTCTTACTTAGAGTTATTGATGCCAGAAATCTTAAAGACTTTACAACAAGTTGAATATGATATTGATACCGATGGTATGAACTTAGAAGCTTTAGATACTGATGAAATTGCTTCCAAATTCCAAGTTAACACTGGTATTACTTTCGAAAAGGAAGTTGCTACCGCTGCTTTATCCGAATTAGTTGTTGCTACTAAAGAAGCCTTCATGCCATATGTTGAACAAACCTTGGCTGTTTTAGTTTCTGAAGTTGAAAACACCTACGGTTTGAAAGAAGCTTTCATCACCTCTATCTGGGCTGTTATTTCCGGTGTTATCAACACCGCTGTTCCTACTTTGAAGAACAATGCTCCAAAGGGTTTACCTCAAGAATCTTACATTCCAGCTAACATTTTAGCCTTTGTTGAAACCGCTAGAGAAACTACCTTATCTTCTTTACCAGATGAATATGAAATCTCTATTGTTATTTCCATGTTAGAAAATATCACTGAAGCCTTAAACAATTACGGTTCTATCATTTTATCTAGTGGTAATGGTGATCATGCTTCTTTAGATTTATTATGTTCTCAATTAGTTGAATTATTACAAGGAAAGCACTTATGCCAATCATTAGACGAAGACTTTGGTGATGATGAAGATGCTGGTTTAGCTGATTTAGATGCTTCTGAAAGTGATGGTTTATTGACTAATGTTGTTTTGGAAACTTTAACTGCTTTATCCAAGGCTTTATCTGTTTCTGAATTCTCCAACATCTTCACCTCTTTACAAAACCAAATTGTTTCTTTGATGTCTTCTGGATCAAGAGCCAAGAGAGCTTCTGTTATCGGAACTGTTGCTGAAATCTGTATGAACCTAGGTCCAGAAAACCCATTCTTAAGTGTCTTATTAGAACACTTCATAAACAAGTTGAGTACTGATAAGTCCTTAGAAGTCAGAGGTTACGCTGCTTACGGTGTTGGTATCTTAATCAAGAATGCAGTCAACGTCGATGTCACTCCAGCTTACCAACCAATCTTAAAGAGCTTATTTGAAGTCATGTCTGTTTCTAATGAAAAGAAACCAGATGAAAACACTACTCAAGAAGTCATTGATAGATGTATTGCTAACTGTTGTGGTTGTTTGGCTAGAATGATATTACATAACGAAACTTTAGTTCCATTGAGTGCTACTATCCCACCTTTACTAAAACAATTACCTTTAAAGGCTGGATATGAAGAATACGAACCAATCTTCGAAGTTCTATTGAACTTATACTCCAAGAACGATCCAGTTATTTTGGAAAGTAGTGATTTAGTTGCTGCTGCCTTAAACAACGTCTTCTCCTTAGATGCCGAAAGATCCAAGTTATCTGAAAACACCACCATTGGTAGAGACTTAAGTGTTGAAAAATTGAAACAATTCACATCCGATGAAATGAGAGCTAAGGTTGTTTCTTTAGTTCATTTCTTGAAACAAAAATATCCACAACTTATTGCTGCTCATCCTGCTTTGAGTAGTTTATAAGCTAATGATAGAAAACAACTGTGGGAATGTTTCATGCTGAAACATGTATATATGCAATTATAACAATAAGAAATTGATTATTAAGAATAAAAGAATGTGTGTGTTATTTTTAAAAAAAAGAGCCTCTTGTTAACTATGCTGTAAAACTGACTCTGGTTGTATTTTCTTAAAGATTTGGTTTTAATGTCATGCTATGGACTCTCTAAGAAGCTCAGGAATAGTAGTTACAAGGGAAAGATCTACATGAGGTTTGCTATACTGGTATTTGAAGCTCAACGATGGGATTTACGAAAAGAAAAAAAAAAGCCAGATCTGTATGAAGTTTCCTGAGCTAGTAAAAGGAGTTCACAACATACCTAGAAGAAACCATGTTTTCAGATCATTTTGTTTCATTACAATCTCATATAAACCAAAGTTTCAATTGCACTGGTGCCTGCTCTTCAAAAACTACAAACTTTCAACAGCTCAAGTTTACTAAAAAAACCCCCCAGCCTTCTTACCAATTTGATACTATTACTCTCTACAAACTTAGCAACTTAACAGAGCTTGACCTCTATATCACGTTCTTGTACAGTGACGTTGTCTTCAAGCCACTTCCATAAGCTACTAAAGCGTTATATGAACGTTTTTTTTCCCGTACTGAATTTTCCAGTATGCTCCCTTCGTTACTCTTTCTTTTTTAAAATAAAGCTATATGAAAATTTTTTCCTTGCTATAGAACGTTTAAACAGACCAACAAACAGATATAAAGAACAGATTCTGTAGTTTATAGATAGAAATTATATCTTTGAATTGTTTTTTTTTATCATGAGTGAAAAGATTGAAAACAAAAAAGCGGAGATAGTGGGAAAATCCGAGAAAGATGAGATTAAGATCGTTGAAAAACCTTCTTTAACAGCATTTATCTACAACAGTTTATTTACATATGAATACATCATTTTTGTTGCTGTTATAGTGGTAATTTTTGAATCTTTTTTGTTGAAGAAAATTATAGCTACAGTTGCTTACACAAACATTGATTACAAAGCATACATGGAACAGATCAGATCAGTTGTACAAAATAATAACTATCAATATGATACAATTAGAGGAGATACTGGTCCTTTGGTCTATCCAGCAGGCCATTACTGGATTTTTAAGTTTTTAAGGGACTTGACAATCAATTGGAAAAACAATGACGATGCCTATGGGGTTGAAAGAATCGGTGAAGGCCAAGAAGTTTTTAGAGTTTTATACCTGATCACCCTAGTATTATCTTTTTTGGTATCCCTGGCAAGTGGAGGTGTGTATCCAGCATTAACAGGTTTATTGGCTTGTTCTTATAGATTACACTCCATCTATGTTTTGAGATTATTCAATGATTGTTTCACAACATTTTTGGTTTTATTGAGTATTCTATTACTAGTGTCCATCAAACTTATGAGTGATGTAATTATTGATGAAGGAAAGAGAAATAAGTTGGACGAAGAGTTTGTAACTGATGATGCTTCAAACTTTTCTTTGTTAATTAGTTTCTGCGCAGTATTCATCTACTCAGCAGCAATTTCTGTAAAGATGAATGCTTTGTTGTATTTACCTGCTGTTCTTTTTGTTTTATGCTGGTTAAATTATTCAGGAAAGATGTACTTCTTAAGAATCTCATCCTTGCTAGCTTTTGGTATTGCTGAACAATTCTTAATCGGGTTACCATTTATCCAACAAGACATGAAGGCTTATTTCTCAACAGCTTTTAACTTCAAAAGAAAATTCATGTACATTTGGTCTATAAATTGGCAATTTATTGATCAAGATGTCTTCAACAGCGATATGTTTGTTTCAACTTTGCTGATCTTACATGTAATGACCTTGTATATCTTCATTGATAAGAAGTGGTTAAGTCCGATAAAAAGAGCCAACGGAGATAAGAATTCCATACAGTTACTAATACAAATAATCAAAGATAAAACCACTAAAACCAATGTCATCCAGATGCCTGATTTGAAGTTGGAGCACATGATCTACATTTTGAGTACATCAAATTACATTGGGTGTGTATTTTCAAGATCATTGCACTACCAGTTTTTATCATGGTACCATTGGTCCATCCCTGTGATGCTATCTTATGGGTTTAAAACGAAGAACAAGAACGACAGCACCAAGAAAAAACTCTTCAAAATCATATTAGCATTCGTTTGGTATGGTTTACATGAACTTTGCTGGAATATTTACATGCCAAAATGGTGGTCATCTTTGTTGCTAACCTCATTAAACTCTTTGCTGCTAGCACTTGTTTACGTCAATTACGATTAAGCCTCCCTGAAAGGTCACGTTCAGCCCCTCCTATATGATAAGCCAAAATATTAGTATCTTTTTTCGTACCGCAGGCGAAGGTTTTTAAGTAACGTGCCTAGGGTCGGAATTGAAAATTTTTTAATTATTTTTTTTTGGCGCTTATAAGAAAATATACATAACAAGGATTAATTTTCATATATATTAAAGGCTAATTCTATATAAGAACACCTATCAAATAGAGACAGAGCTTAATTTAAAGGTGAACAGGAATCAATAAAGGATTTATTTTCATTAGGATTGCTTAATTTTGTTATTTTTAAACACAGATTTTTGTTGTAATTGGATAATTCAAACTTAAAACCTTGGTCTTTTTTTTTTTTTTTTTAAAGGATAAGAATTAAATATACATAACATCAACAGTATGGAGAACGAGGATTTGAAGTACCCTATGGGTAGCACAAATAGAGTGAATAAGATGTATAATACCAACAGCAATAATGCAAATGGCAAGCAAGGGAGTGCGAATCAAGGCACATCCTTCAACAATACAAGTAGCCAAGGGAATAAAAAAGTCAACTTCAACCATAATGTTAAAAATGCTAATTTAAATGAACAACAACTGTTTAATACCTTTCAAAACGGGTTTCTAAGAAATGCCACAAACTTCAATATTGGCAATGTTTACATGAATGCAGATGAACAAGAGAACGAGTTACTTTCTTTGGTTTTGAAAACACCGGATCAATCAAAAGCTTTGTTGAATATATTCATTAAAGATTTTTTGGATAAATCTGGGATGTCCAAAACAGGGAAGATATTTGAAATGGAACAAGGTGGTGAAATCAAACAGGATTATGACTTTTTAATAGACATGGAGAGAAATTCCATTAATGATGCTTTGGAAATAAAACGTTCATTTTTGAATGAATGGTGGCAGATTTTTTGGGATGCTTTTAATGCCAAGGCTCATAAGAATGGTTCAAAGATTGCACAAGAATATTACTCTTTTAACATCAGCAGAAAAAATTTGGATTTCCTTTGCAGACAAGCGTCTATGAAGGCTGCTTTTGAACAACAAATATTAGAGAAAAAAGGTGAATATCAAAAAGAAGCTTTTAAACAACAGGCCGGAAATCCTTTAGGATTCAATCCATTTTTTGGTGCAGGTTTTGAGAGTTTCCAAAATCCATTACAACCACAATCAGGTTCCCAGCAACAGCCAAATACATCACAAAGGATATCAAATCCGAGATCCAATGAGTTTCACTACTCACCTTCAAAACATGGGAGTTTTGAAGGGGAGGCTTTGAATAACGCTGAAGTATTGTATAAAATACAAGAACAACAGCAAATAATGCAGCAACAAAGTAGACAATGGAATAACGATGTGGAGTTTGGAGCAAACAACAACCCACCAAGACAAGCCTTTTCATACAACTCTGCTCAAGGATCTCCTGCAACCAATGTTGGCTTGAAAAACGAAAGATCCTTTGCGGATGATGACAACCTGAACATTGCCGATAATACTAACGGATATGATATTATGGGGAATGCTGGTGATTATGGGAATATCAGCCATGGCGGAACCAATAATATAGCTAGAAACAACAATGCTAGTGGAAACTACAAAGGAAACACAAGAACAAACATACAAACTCAACAAATGGTACAGCAAAGATTGAATAAAATAACTCCGCTAATAAAGCAAAACGAATACTCTCCAATGCCAAACAACGGTATGATGAAGGTAAAAAACGGTAACAGCAACGCTACCACGCCGTTGAGCAACGTACAGAATAATTATTTCAACAACCCTGGCAGTGCTATGTCCACCAACAGCAATTCTGGGCTAAAAAACATCAACGAGAACGATATGATCATTCAAAACAGCTCCACTAGTAACGGCTTGAACTCATATCTCTCTGCCTATGATGAGCAGTTGATATCAATGGAGCAAAGATTAATGGGTAATCGTATAAATAAAAACGGCTCATCAACCAATCCCGGTAGCAAAAGCGCCAGCTAGTATTGCCATATGTAAAATATCTATCTCCGTTTTTAAGTAATCAATCAGTGTGCATCCCTCCGTATAAAAAAAAAAAAGCGTGTATCGTCACTATCTCCATTTTACTACGGGGTTCAAGGGCAAAATGAATAAAATTGCGAGGCATTATTATTTATCCTTTTCTCTCCTGTTTTTTGATAACAATACGAAGGAACTTCCGCGTGACTTTTCTTCTCCCCCCCAAAATCGTGTTAGCCAGCGATGCGGCTAGTATATCTCTTATTCAATTTCATCGCGTACAAAAAAAATGAATAAAATTCAAAGACCTTTTAAAAATTAACCAGTGTTTTTTTTTATCGCCCTTTGATAGCATCTGGATCTACAATCGCATAAATGAATATAAATAGGCCTATATCTGTGTAATTCCTTTTTTTAAAAAGCTAATTAAATATGAATATATTTCAGTATTATATAGATATCCCTTAGTTTCAACAAATATGGTAACCTCATTCATGTCACATCTCATCGCTAAATTTCTTTTTTTTTTGACAAAAAAAGAAATAATAAGGAGATCCTCTAAGTTGTATTAGTTCTTCTTTTCAATTTCATTTAGAATTATACATCATCTGGGCTTGAAACTATATTCATAAAATTTGAGATATTAAGAATTGTTGATTATATAAATACAGGAGTGAAAGAGTTTACAAAAAAAAATATATATAAAATCAAAAAGTTAGAAGAACTCAACGATACTTGAAGAAAAAAAATAGAATAAAGACCAATATCCACACTACAATGTCAATTCTTGAAGTTATTTTAAAGAAACTAGAGATTCCTGAATCTAAGAGAACTTCAAACTCTGTTCTTAGAAACAGAGATTTACTACCAATCCCAAAAAACCATCAAACTTGGGGATTTTTCTCTAACTTCTCCTACTGGGGGTTGCTTTCATTTCAAATAGGTACATATTCTGCTGCTTCTTCTGCCTCTAGTATTGGTATGTCTTATGGTAACATCATTTTGGCCTATTTTGTAGGTGATATTATTACTCTTTTATTCACCATTGCTAACTCATACCAAGGTTTGAACTATAAAGTCGGTTATACCCTAACCCAAAGATTCGTTTTCGGTATTTACGGATCTGGTTTGGGTATTTTGATCAGAATTTTGATGTCCATCGTCAATTATGGGTCCAATGCATTCATGGGTGCGTATTGTGTCAACTTAATGATTGAATGTATCTGGCCCCAATATTTAAACATGAAGAATACCTTATCTTCCTCTGTTGCTATGTCTACTAAAGAATTAATTGGATTTTTAATTTTCCATTTATTATGTGTCTTTGCATACTACATTAAACCATACAGAATCAACCATTTATTGAACATTTCATCTTTCTTGTGTATGGCTTCTTTCATTGGTTTAGTATGTTACTTGACTCACAAGGCTGGTGGTGTTGGTTCAGGATTCTCCGGATCTTCTCAAACCATCCACGGCAAAGAGTTTGCTACCCAATTTGTTTACATGGCTTCTTACTGGTTCGGTTCTGTCTCTCCAGGATGTGTTAACCAATCTGATTACTCAAGATTCTGTAACAATCAATTTACTATGAACTTAGGTATTGCTCTGGGTTTATTGATTCCTACTACTGTTGTTCCTATTATGGGTGTTGTAGGTACATCTGCTGCTATGAAGGCTTATAACGTCGATGCTGAAGATGTTTGGCAACCATACCAAATTTGTGAATTAATTTTGAATGACCATTACACCGCCAAGGCTAGATGTGGTATTTTCTTCTGTGGTTTATCTTGGACTTTATCTCAATTAGCTTATAACATTTCCTCATGTGGTGTTCCAGCCGGTTTCGATGCTTCAGGTGTCTTGCCTAAGTACATTAACATCTACAGAGGTGCTATGGCCTGTGCTGTTTTAAGTTTCGCTTGTCAACCTTGGAACTTCTTCAACTCTTCATCTACCTTCTTGACTGTCATGTCCTCCTTTGGTGTTGTTATGACTCCAATCTTAGCTATTATGATCTGTGATAACTTCTGTATCAGAAAACAAAAGTATTCTGTCACTCAAGGGTTTGTCGTTCATGGTGATTATTACTTCAGTAAAGGTGTTAATTGGAGAGCTGTTGTTGCTTGGGTAGTTGCCACTGCTCCTGGTTTACCAGGTATTTACTACCAAATTCATACCCCTGAAAACCCTACAACTGCTCAAACTGGTATCATGAACTACTTCTACGCCAATTGTTTCACTAGTTCCTTGCTATCATTCTTTTTATACTGGGGTTCCTGTTTAATTTGGCCAGTTCAACAATCTATTCCTGATGATAAAGATTATTATAATGCATTCTCAGCTGAAGATGCTAGAAAGAGAAATATGATTCCATACTGCGAATTAACCGAGGAAGAATTACAATCCGTTGGTATGTCCAAGAAACACGATGACGACGATGAAGATACTTCATCCACTGACGTTGCATCTGTTGATGAACTGAAAAAATCTGAAGAAGGTGTTATAGAAGAAAGTGTTTCTATCAATTCAAAGAAAACTAGCAACCCTAATACGTCCGAAGATGAAGTTCCATCCAATGAGTATGGTTCCATCAAATCAGATGGCGTTTACGGTAAGTTGAACAAGCTGACCAACAAAATGAAACAAAAACTAAATATCTAATACCTTAATACGACTTTTTTATATACCACTTTTTCTTTTAATGAACTGTTTTCATTATATGTTTCAAACGTTTGATAATTCTATATCAATATTGTTACATGATTTGCATCTTGATTAATCACGTGATTATTATTATTCAGCGACCAAAATTTTGCCTTGGAAAACCCAAAAAAAAAAGTGCTTATAATGCTCATGTAGAATTCAATTCCTTGAAAAATTATCCACTATTGATTTTAATTTAATGGATTTCATGTTGTCAACACAGATATGAAAGACCAATAACGACATTAAAAAACAATGTTTGGAGGATTTGGTAATGGACAGCAAACAAATTCTTTGTTTGGTGGTTCGAATAGTCAGCCACAAAATACCATGACCGGTGGGTTTGGACAACAAAACGTTAATGCTTTTGGGTCTTCCCCAAGCAGTTTAAGTTCAGCAAGTAACCCAATGCTTCAAAGTGGTTCTATAAGCATACCTATTTTACCTAATGAAATAAGTCTTGACAATGGACATACAGATTCAATAACCAATGTGCAATTTTCACCAGTAAATCAATCACAATTCATGTCAAGTTCATGGGATGGGTTTGTACGTGTTTGGGATTTTTCCACAGGAACTATAAACAAATTTTTGGAATTCAATCACACAGGAAATGCACCAGTATTGAGTTCTTTATACAGCACAGATGGTACAAAAATACTGTCAGGTGGTGCTGATGGTATCATTCATATCTACGACATACAAACAAGAAGCTTGCAAACACTGGCAACGCTGAATTCACCTGTAGCGTTTTTGAAGAAGGCTATTATAAACGGAATGGAACTGATTATATCAGGTTCTTTTGACAATGTTATTAATTATTGGGATATTAGAACACTTAATGCAACACAAGCCTTGAGTAGCTTGCAACTGCCAGATAAATTATTCTGTATGGACGCAAATGATAGTGGGATATTGGTTTGTGGGTGTGCGAACAAGAACGTTCATTTGATTAATTTAGCACAACCTAATATGATTTTCAAAACAACTCAAATAAACTTGAAGCACCAACCAAGAGGATTGAAGTGTATACCTGGAAACCAAGGGTTTATAATTGCTTCTGTTGAAGGTAGATGTTCTGTTGTTTACTTTGATGACGCTGTGCATAAAAAAGATGGATTTACATTCAGATGCCATAGACAACCCCAAAGAACCTTTAATCCATTGAACTTGACCACAAGCACATTGGGAAATCTGCCTTCCAATTACAAAGGGTCTTTTGTATATGCTGTCAATAGTGTTGAGATACATCCAAATTACGGCACACTAGCAACATGTGCATCTGATGGTGTTATAAGTTTTTGGAACGTGAGAGAAAGACATAGAATCAAAGGTCTGCCTACTGCCAACTTCCCTATAGTAGCATCCAACTTCAATGCCAACGGTTCGTTGCTAGTTTATGCATTGTCGTATGATTGGTCATATGGAAGTGCTGGAAGTAAACCTAACAATCCTGTTGTCATAAGAATACATCAGTGTACTGATGAAGAAGTCAAAGAGAAGAAGAAATAGTTCTATATATTGCTTAATGCTCTGCTTGTTTCAATTATAAACTTTTATAATAAGCATAATCCATGCTCTATAAACTTACTCTTATATCCGAGGTCACGTTTTT
>ERZ794936.119-NODE-119-length-55891-cov-32.811573_pt1 | contig 55891 bp, 28 predicted proteins | sample MGYA00511083_ERZ794936 | MGnify/ENA primary metagenome ERZ794936 (study PRJEB30137, sample SAMN04331409) | food metagenome | isolation source: Y2 must sample point D1 replicate A | place: Australia: South Australia | collected 2014 ... | reverse complement strand
AAAAAAAAAAAAAAAAAAAAAAAGATAAAAAAAAAAGATAAATAAAAAAAAAGGAGTCAAAATAAGACAAAATGAGCAGAGGAAAAATGATTATCGAATGACTAACAAGAAAACTAAATAGACCTTTGCGCAGAGGGTGGCAGTAGTCATCGATCATAAATTATTATTATTCCCAAAGAGTCATCCAGAAATGAATCACAAAAAAGTACCAACAAAACATCATGCAATAATATATATCCGTATTGAGTTGTTTGGACTGGCAAAGATGATAATGGCGTCTTGTTGTCAACTAAACAAGACGTCCGGTAATCTGCTGTTGACGATGTTGTACCCCGTTTTACCACTTACAGGCAGTATTACACAGTTTTCCACCAAATTGACAATACAAAAGTTGCGGAACCAAAAGTCCAAGCGAGTCATTTCTGGTTGAGCCCGATGATCCACAGAGTCAGAATCGTCATAAGTCAGATCAACTTTGTTCAACAAGACCAACACCCTGTTTGTCAGCATGCCCTGCAGGGGTGCGGTTTCCGCCGGCTTGTCAATTTGACCTTCTACGTCGTGGCTGTTGTTGTTGTTGTTGTAGACCACACACTGTTCGATGTTTTTCCGAAATTCTGAAACACTTTCTGCAAGTCTGCTCGTGTCGCTTGCGTCAACACACCAGACAAACCACTCGACACTTGAATCGTAATAGTTGTTCCAAAACGGCCGCAGCGATTTTTGCCCACCAATGTCCCATATGTTTAAAACTCCGGTGTAGTTTTCTTTGTTTGCGTATGTGATGTTCTTGATGGAAAACCCAACTGTTGGCTGGACCTCTTGTATATGGGAAAGAGACTTTTCAGCGTTACAAACAAGTGCGTTTTCAGGCCTCTCCTCCGCAAGAGTTTCCAGTTGCCTGACAATGGTGGACTTCCCAGCGTTGTCGAGGCCTAAGTAACAGCACCTTGCGCTCCTGGTCTTTCAGTTTCTGTTTCTTGATGATGGAAAGTAGTCCCATTATAATATTTTGGTTTTGGTCCATGCGCTTTATTATCTCAAACCCATTTTTACTCTCAGTAAATCATATAGTCACATTGTTCAGGAAAGATGCGAAAAATTCCAAGGCAACGTGAAAAAAAAAAAAAAAAAAAAAATAGTACCGATATCATAACGCGTCTACTATTTTTTAAAATATGGATAATGCCATAGGTAATGTCAGTAAAATGGTTTCCATAAGCTGAAATTTTTACCGTTATAGGATCTTTATTAATGAACAACTCGCCCAAGATAAAGACTAAAAATGGATGATGCTGTTTGGTGAAAACTCAAGGAAAAAAGCTACTCAAGAAGAGACATCATCCAAAAAAAAGTTGTCGATTGTTGATTTGTTAGCCAAAAGAAACATAAATTTTGCATTTGCAAACCAAAAACAATCAAAATCAAGCACACTCTCAAATGAAGACAATCCAATATGTATAGTTTCTTCTGATGAAGAACTTCAGAATGATGCAGACGAGGATTTGAGCCAATCCAAAAAGGAGTTAGTAACATATAGGCAAGAAATTGTGGACTTTACAGAAAGAACCCAAATTGACCTCAATGGGGCCGCTCTGCAAAGCGATCAAGAAGTTTCAGTATTTACTGATGCCAAAGAGACTGGGAAGGAAACACAGGATGCTATGGAAGTTACCTGTGCCAAGCAGGATGGTATAGACGTGTTGCAAAATCCACCAGCCACAACCCAACTTCAAAAAGAAGAAATCGAGTCCTCTGACTTGGAGAGTGAACGAGCGACAGTTTTGGAAGCTACAAATATAACTGAACGACAAAGCCCTTACAAAGTGGAGCTTAGAACTGTTGACATCATTAGGCAAGAAATATTCAACAAAAAACTAAACTCCACAGTGACAAAATCTAAAGAAACCGTACCCACAAAACCAAAACGCAGGCGTGCTACAATTCCGCCCCCCGATCACAAAGTGCTTTTTTTCACAGAAGAAGATCAGGTTGCTGTAGACGGGTTTCAGTACACATGCCCTGAAATAGAGCACCATTTCCTTTCTCACTTTCATGGCGACCACTATTGCGGTATATCCAAAACGTGGTTCAACATTCATCCATCAAGCAAAATCTACTGCTCAGAAATAACTCGTGACTTGATGATTTACAAATTCAACATTTACGAAATTGAACTTCAAGAACGAATAATAAGTATTCCTTTGGGAAAATATGTGTTTTTGAGCAGAAACTTGCGAGTCTTGTTCTTTGATGCAAATCACTGTCCAGGTGCAATTTTAATGCACTTTGAGTATGGGCAGCAAACGGAAAATTGTTTGAGTGAAGCAAATTCTCAAAAAAAAAAAATTGTATTTGCTCCTGAAATGAAATATTTGCACACTGGCGATTTCAGGTTTGATTTGGAAACCATGACCGAGCTTTTGGAACACGACTACGACAAGGTTTATTTAGACACAACATTTTTGAATTACAGGTATAAATTTCCAAACAAAAACCAGCTTGTTGAAAGTCTGAGTGCCTTTGTCAATAAGAATATCATTGAAAAGTTCAAATCAAAAGAAACCTATCAAAACCAAAAAACTCTGGATTTTTTCATGCTAAGGAATGTCTCCAAGAATAACGCGCACAATAAACTAAAAGTATGCATCTTGGTTGGCGCTTACAATATAGGTAAAGAAAATTTGATAATTGGTTTGTGCAAAAAACTAGGAAACTGCACCCTTGTGATTGATGACAATACTTTGAGATCACAAGTGGATTTGGAGTATGAGCATTGCATCAGGACAAACGACTACGCGGAAACCATTGTACAAGCTTTGCAACCTGGAGATGCAGCCTCTACAACAACACCAAACGATATCGTGGTCTGTATAGTACCAACAAGAGATCTGGGCTCCATAACAACTAAAGAAATGAAAGACAAGTACTGCAGAAAGGTGAGCCATCGCTTTCCCAACCTTCAAGTTGTTTCGATCATTCCATCTGGCTGGAACTACACCTCAAGATGGTCTAACGGAGATGACAAAAATGTTGAGGTTTTCACGCCCTTTGATCAGTCGTCCTGTGAGCAAGTGCTTGCCCACTACATGGGCATTCCTTTCCCGTTTGATATTGATTCTTTGCTCAACGTCTCGCGGCAAAAAATGATCAAATTTGACGAAAAGTACAATGTAACAACCATTAAAATCCCATACAGCGATCACTCAAGTTTTTTGAACTTGTGTGAATTTGGTGTGTACGTCCGCTGGAAAGAAATGATACCTACAGTGAATTTGCATCAAGACAAGGCGTATTTTGATTACTGGTTTAATTTATGGCACATGAACCAAGAAAAGAAAATTTTTGCCGGAAAAGAATAAGAAATTAAAGATTTGGGAAAACAGCAGAAATAAATATATACGCTAATACAAAAAAATGGAGCTATAAAAGAGTTTACTTAAGACCAGAGATTTCGTCCTCGCTTGATTTTGAATTTCTTGTCCGAACTTTTCTTATGCCATTCTTGTCATGCGATTTTTCCGTGATGACAAAAAAGTCTTTGTCCATTTTGAATGGCACAACTTCTCGAACTTTGTCTTCCCACTTGGCATCATATGGAAGCGCTTTAATAGCCTTTCTGCTTTCACGGTCAGTTCTTTTGAGTTTGTATTTCATGTAGTACATTACCAAATTTGCCTTTCTTATGGCTTCGTTTCTGCTGCAGTTGAAAAGAGCTATAATTGTGTTGACCAATTTGTTGTAGTAAGTGCCACAAGAATTGCACAATGATCTCAAGCCATATGGACCTTGCCTCCATTCTGCCGTTGCTGCTGGTCCGCAATGTAAGCACAAGCCATGGGTTCTTATTTGCTTAGGTTTTGGTGCATTTTTTTTGTGAACTTTGAGTTTCAACATATTTTGTTTGCTATTGAGACATTTGTGCTTTTCAGTTTCAGAATTTAATTCATCCTTGCTTGATTTGTAATTTGGTCTTATTTTTTCTGGCCGACAAGGACTGGAAGTACTTAAGATTCTATCTATTGATGCCAACGAGGAGGTTGATGAGCTTAGTGAATATTTATCGCGCAACAGTGTTCCTGAGCTACCGCTTGAAGAGGAAAAGCTGGTATTTGTGTAATGTGACGAGCTGGGTGCTACCAAGCAGCTATGAGAGCTTCTAACTGAAGTTGTTTGCTCTTTAAAACTAAACTGGGTTCCAAGGTCACTGCTGCATCTTTTAAGAAGCCGACATCTCAAATCAGGAGAGTGGACCGACAACTCAGACCGCGTCATCTCCAAAGTTATTGAATTTCGTGGCGACTTTTTGAAAGTGGGAGGTTTGTTTGAGGCAAGAGGCCCGTTTGCAGGATCTTTTATATCAGGCAATAATAGCACCAATTTGGGAGACTGCGCTAGATTAAATTTTAATGTGGCATCGGTGTCTGGAGGCATAATGTACTGAATCAAATTTTTTGCCTTGATTTCCGCAAGCTTTGTTCAGCTGTCCCTTTCTTTAGTAAATGACCAATTTCTCTTTTAACGTCTTATTTGCTCATAGCAATTTTTAAGTTGAACAAATTATTTAAACCATTAGATACCTGGATAAAAATGGAAAGCTCTAGTCTTTTCATTTTTTTTATGAGATTTTACAACTTCAATTGAAAAATTGCTATATTATTGAGCTCTGTCCCAATAAGCAATTTTTAACATTACCAAATGATAAAATTGTATCCCACCAAACAATAAGCACTTGCCTGTAATTGATAGTTTATGAAAGAAAAAAAAAAAAAAAATTAGTTGCTTACACAAGCTTTGTATTTTATCAATATTTTGTCAACATCATACGTCCTTTGTAAGTTGGATAACTTTTAATCAATGAAGACGCGGCGTGTGCCGCTTGTTGATCTGCGCGTGGGCGTCCCAACCTTTTCGTTCCAGATGGGGTAAGTTTTCTAGCTTGGTTTTTTTAAGGGGGTCCAACGTGCATTCGCGGCAAGTTCAAAAGATAAGAGAGTGCTTTATCGAGGATGTTTTATAGCTAATTTAGAACCAGTAACTGTATCAAAAATACGTAAAACTACAAGAGAAAAAAAATTAAGCATAAACGCTTTCAACTTTAATCATCATGAATCACCAAGCTGAGAATGATGAGTTTGATGTTACCTGCGACACCGATAGCGAGGAATTTACCAATTTTACTGGAGCAAGCTGCAACTTTGCGATCGACGATATCATTGTGATAGAGTATCTTTTAGCACAGTGTTTTTGTACAACACTTTGCGACATGTTGCAAGCTTTGAACTTTGATAGTAGGATGATTGAAAAGTTTTTCCAGGTCTACAAAATGTGGGAAAGACAACATGTGATTAACACGCTCATGAGCACCGATTTTGATTATTATGAGTTTTCTGAGTACATTTGCTCTCATTTTGACAGGGGTTTCCAGTTTTTGAACGGGAACCTACCTCAGATGATAGACTACGACGAAGACTTTGTTGACTTTAGATTCAAGTTGTACACGTTGCATGTCATATCTATGATCCAAAGAAACGAAATGGCCCACGAAATATTTGAATTTATGAAAGAAAATCTAATGCCTTACAAACACAAAGAAAACATTTATTACAGGAAGGTAATTGACAAGCTTGCTATGTTTACTTTGATGGGTGTTAAAAAAGAGGTTTCAGCAGATGCTGAAGGGCAGGAAAAAGATGGGCAGAACAATGACAAGGACACTCTTTCCTTTGAGAGATTCCAAAGCCAATTATACAGAGCTTCTCTTGCAAACAAAATGAACTATTTGCTACTAGATCTAGAATTCTCAGCTATTCATTTTTTCCAATCTACTTGCAAGCTACCGGAATTCATTAAAAAACATGAGATATATAAAGGAACTCCACTTTTTGATGCAGAAAAATATATTGAGCGTATGAAAGAGATGTATAAAGGTACAAATGCACAAAATGGACATGACCATTATGGTGATAAGAGATATGAATTCCCGTTAAATTCCGATGGGGGAACAAAAGTTGATATTATTGGATTAATAAATGTTTCCCAAATGCTACAAAGTGCGCCTTTAACTTTCACTTCTGCAACATGGAACTACAATGAGCTGAAAAACGTTGAGATGAGAAAGAGCCAGCAAGAAGACATGCTTTTGTCTCAAGATAACACTTTTTATCACGTTTACAAGCCCCGCATTGCTGAGCTTTTTTCAGCAAACGAATTAGAAACACATTTGGCTGAGAGATACGCGATGGAGTGATTTTTTCATGATTTGTTTCTTTCTCATACTTCTCGAAATTGCTTGAGATGCAAATGCAGGTGGGTGTGGTTTTTCTGCTTTTTTCTTTTTTTCAAATAGTGATTTCGCATTTCAATCTATCCCCTGTTTCGATTTTCAAAAAACATAATGGTAAGTCATCAAGTTTAGATGATCTCAATGATTCATCAAAGGGGTTGAAAACATGGACATTTTGACTAATTTTAAAGTTGTCAAATTTGTAACCCTTTTTAATCAACTCTTCAAATAGTTCTGAATCTTTGAAGAAATGATAGATTTTGGTTTTCAAAAACTTCAAAGAGCATCCGTACTCTGGTCTGTATCTTCCACCTTCAAACTCTTCAGGAGAAAACTCAAAATGAAACCTCAAAGGTTGATCTATAACAGGTTGGTACCCTTTCGACTTATCCAAAACAGCACAAGCAACGTATAGGTGAGCCACATGAACCGGTTTAGCATAAAACTCTTTCATGTCTTCGAAATTTTCTACAATTTGTCCCTTTTTGTTTTTATACTCTGTACCAAAATATTTTTTTTCATTTAACAACATTTCGTGGTTGATCAGGTTTTCCAATTTGCTGGTTCTCAGTTCGTCGTATGTGTTTTTGGAGATCACCCACATATCAATGGTGATGTATAACTCATTGATAATGGCAATAAAGCCTAATACAAGAAGTCCTAATGTGATTCTTGATGACGTTTTATGGTATGTGTATTTATCCATATGGGGAATTCTGTTCAACTGCTCTATGATGTATTCCTCCCATTCCAGGTACTTTTCGGTGAAGGCCATGTGTGTGTGTGTGTGTGTGTGTGTGTGTGTGTCTTGGTTTAGCCCTTGATTGTGGGATTTAATTATGTGCGGGGTTTTTTCCCATCAGCTGGTTTCGTCTTAAGAAATTCAGAACCAAATATTGTGGAAATAAATATAACAACTTGGACTTTGAGCTAATCCAAGAGGAACGCTTGTAAGAAGAACAAACTCAAATTTGTAAACACTTTGAGAAAACCGACATTTACACCCTCGATGCACGAATTTTATCGCTCGAATCAAGATCTGTGCGGAAAGGTGTTATTATCACTTTTTCGCCAAATCGGCACCAAGTACTAAACGATAAACTGCCAAAGTGAGGTACATGAATCGGTACCCAAAAACGTTGTCCAAAAAGATATTGCAACTTTTATACGAGGACAGCAACAAGGTACATACGTTAAACGAAAGTGGCAAAAACTCGCCACGTGATATAATATCTCTGCTATCACGTGGCAAACACAGTTTAGAGTAAAGCATGTGATATTGCTGTTTCACGTGACAAATACATTTTATACATCTATACATTTTTTCTTACCAAAGTTCTAGAACGTTTTTTGAATGTCGCCTGTACCTGATTTGCGCCCCTTTCTGCTTGAATCTCACATTCCGATGTTTCAGTTTTGTTACAGATACTAAAATTGAAAGGCATGAGAAATAACAGCAAAACGTGAATCAAAAACAAGAAGTGAAAAACAGGAAAAAAAAAAAACAAATAACAAAACAAAATAACAAAACAAAATTATTTTGAGCGAAACGTGGATTTAAAGGAGTTCTTTAACCAAGTATTCCATCACAACAGGTGAAACAAACAATCACAATAACAATAATAACAATAAAAATACTAACAATAATAATCACAATAGCCACTATAGTCTCTTGTTCAGCATTTCAACAGACACCCCATGGAATGTGAATAAAAAGGTCTCGAATTTTGCGTACCATAAACTGACACATGACAACAACATTTGAGCTCGATTTTTTTTGAAACGTTGTGGCATTCAACCGATCTCTCAGGTTTCTTTTGTGTGTAATACAAAACATGGCAAAGGCAAGTGAAAAAAAAAAAAAAAAATAAAAAGAAAAAAAAACATTTTTGAACATTGCGTCATTGGGGAATTTTCATTATCAAAAGAAAGTTCAGGCAGGATTTAGTAGCGGTAAAACAGAAAAGACGAAGAGAAGGCATAAACAGGATAAAATGTTCCGGATTTTGTGATTTCATACAATGGGGTCCACATCATTTGTATTTACTTTTGTAGGAAACGTCTTGGGATGACCAATGATTTAAAGTTTTATTGCCTGTTACATGGAATTCGACGTTTCTAAGTATGGAGGAAAGAGTAGAAAAAACTATTTTTAGCTTGAATGCGTTTCAGTGTCTTTATACAAAACGATTGTCAACAAATGAAGCAATTCACAAGAGCTTTTCCAAGTACATCAAATATTCGGAAGTGAATACTCCATTTATGGGATATATAAATGAGAGTATTTATGAAAGGTTGGGTGTGATAATGATGCAAACAATCTTTTCTCATACAAGGATAAAACAAAAAAAAAAAAAAAAAAAAAAAAAAAAAAAAATCACATCAACCGCAGGATACCCCAAACAATAACTACTCATACAATTTATAATGTATTTCATTCACTTTCTAACTGCCATTGCTCTATTCCAAACTGCTTTTTCCAAAACGATTTTTACTGATTCTTCAATAATAACAAACACGCTTTTCTCCGGAACTGGAAATGTGAACTATGCGGCAGAAATTACACCAACAGCCGACCAGTCCACTTTTTCCTTCCCAACAAATGAACTAATCATGGATAGCAGCTACGCCGCAAGCACAGCCACCGATGCAGCCTCGGACTATGATGAAGGAGCATACGCTGGCGACATGTACAACACTGCCCCAAGTAACGCAACCACAAGCAGCATATCTACATTGGCCATGTCATCGTTTGCCTCAAACGCCACAAACACGGGTATTTTGACAAGTGCGCCAACATCTTCTGCACACTCAAACAGCTCTCTGGCCGACACCGCCACCGTTGCTCCAAGTACAAACACTTCTTCCACATTCTCACAATCCCATTCTAAATCCAACACTACTTCTGTAAGCTCCAAAAACGGTGGAGTCACGAATAACGGAGGAGTGATGAATGTCTTTGCCTTTGTGACCGCTTTGATGTTGGCTCTTCTATGATAAAAATAAGTGAGTTATAAATTGTTTTTTCCTTTTTCTTGACAAAGTGCATAAGGCCCAGGTGGTTTTCATCAACGATGCACATTTTTCTTCTGATATAATGTTTATGCGAAATAAACTTTTTTCGATTTTATAAAATTTTTTTTTAAATACCTTTTTTTAACGTGTTGTAATGATGTTTTTTTTATAAGTTCATTTCTACTGAGTAAGAATCGTTACCCAAGGGCACTTGTAAGTTTTTGAGAACTTTTGGACAAAGTATGGAAACTTGTATTAGATGCATTGGATCATGCTTTATTTGATTAATAAAATTGGCAAATTGGTTTGTTTATTTTTTTAGTAAACTATTAGTATATTGATGTATTAAATCAAGTATAGCTGCAAAATAAAACTAACCATTAAAAAGTAAACAAACATTTTTACTATGGATGGTGTAAAAAAAACCGTCAGCGACGTTTTTTGAACCGGGATCAGTAGTAAAATAAAAACGCGTCTTTTGCTAGCTTACATATTCATTCGCTTGAGCAATCGCCAGTGTGTTAATCATTTCACTAAAGCTGGGAATTGCGATGCACTCAGATAATCAAAACGAGATTCGTATTAAAATTGAATGGGTTTTAATAGACTCATATTACTACACCAAATTGGACCAAATTCAATGCAGCCAAAAAACAAAATGAAGCCACCAGAAACGCCCATATATTTACCAATTAGGCAATTATTCAATGGTTTAGCTATTTTTCCACAAAAATTAGTACATATATATAAACAGAGAAGCAATAAAATATTTTTCCAGGACAATACCTGATTGTTTTGTGTGCTTCAACTTGGCAAGGCTATCCCAGAGTAAGAAGGACTCATATTGTTCTGGCCGTATCTTTTTTGCGCGTCATGTAGGTTTTAATTCTTCTATACCTGCTGAATCCAGAGCTCATCAAGGGAAACACACCAAAAAAATAAATAAACACAAACCAAAAGTTTTTTTTTGTTAAAAACCGCCATCAACCCCTTTTCACCATCTTATGATCACCATTTTATCAGTGCTTGTTCTAGGAGCGCTTTTCTTTCGTTTGTCATTCAGCGCCACTTTAACGTCAACCCAACCATTGAACCCCACACAAGCAGCCGCTTTGGCCGACTATCCTTTAGTTTCTGCATTTGTGTCAAATTTGGGAGTCTCTACTGGATACTTGTTGCAAGATTATCAAAGTTATGCAACTGCTGTTTCCACGCAAATACCAAACGAAGTTTTGAACTATTTTCAAATAATTGAAGCTGTTTCTGATTACCAGGAGCTACAACGTGAGATGCTGAAAACTTTTCCATTTCAAGGTTTTCAAAGTTTTATTGCTATCTTTCCTTGGTATTCGACTTTGCTGCAGGAAGCTCAAATGACCACATACTATCTTCCTCAAGACTTTGCATCTTCAAGTGCCAGTACTACTTCTAGCAAAAATGACTTTTCGAATAGCTTTAGCTCTTTATCGTTGCCAAGCGTTGCATCCTCTACAGTGTATGTCACTGCTAGCTCCACTCAACGTGCTAGTGCCAATACAAGTAGCGTTAGTTCCTACACAATAAGGACTGCAGCTTCTACAGGGTCATCATCTGTAACAAAAAACTACTTTTCACAAAGCGCGCTTTCATCTACTACTACTACTACTACTACTACTACATCATTATCATCATTAAAATCCAGCAAATCTTCCAATCATGCCATCAAAACAATGCAAATGGAAAGCCTTGGTATTATGGCTTTTTTATTGGCCTTTGTTTTTGCAGTTTGAGAAGCAGTCCTTTTTGATTGTACAGATTATTAAGTTGATAAAAATGTTTAACAACTATTTTTTCCCTTTCTTGTCATTTTTTTCTGTTAAAAGTGCTAAAAACTCGTTTAGTTTGACAACCTTTTCTACGAATTTTTTTTCACTGATTTTCCTTTCAATATATTGCGTGTTCATACCATATTTTAATTTGATGTCTGCAATCAAAGGTGCCACATCATTTCTTGATACCAATGCTTTTAGATGTTGTAATTGCCTTTCTAAATTTAATGCAAATAATTTTTTTTTAGACATGTTGTTTTGTAAAAATTGCTTTGTTTCTTCCGCACACTTTTCAAAAACCGCAGCTTGATGATCTGGAGACAGCTCATCAAACAAGTCGTGATTTTTCTTTATGGAAAATTTGTTGATGACTTTCACTTGCTTTTCACTTTCTAATAATTTGAATTGAACCACTTGAGACCTCAGGTCCAACTTTTTAATAGCTTTAAACGTTTTATTATCAGACTTTTGTTTACTTCTGGATTTTTTGCAACGTTTTTTAGTGGTGTGATAAGATTCTAGCGTGACCATTTCATTTGCTCGAAAAGGTGAGGCTTGCTTTTCTGAGCTCTGCAATTTAGGAGGGAAACCATGCAAATGTGTTTTTGACGAAATCATATCAGAACTACCAGACCTTTTTTGGAAAGTTTGGTATTTCAAGTTTTCATCTGTGTTTTCCAATTGGGATAGGTTGTTGAAATCATTGGATATTTGATTATTGTCAATTAACCGGTGCTCAGATTTTGAGGAGAGTTGCTCAAAGTAACTTTCAATATATTTCTCAATTTTTTTATTCACATTTGACTGTACCATTTTATCCAAATTCAAACTACTGTTTCTGGGAGATTCTTGGCAAACAAAATTATTTTCAGAAGCAATGAATGTGCATGTCTGATTGGGAGTAGGAATTTGACCGTTATTTTTTTGCTCATAGAGGGAAAAATTTTCAATGCTGTTGACATTTTGTAATGTTCGATTTTCTGGCAAAGAGGTTTTCTTCACATTTTCATAGTTTGATTGTGGGTTTTGCAAGATATTTTGTGACTTTTCTGTTTTTGGCGGAACCGAAAGTTGATATGGCAAAGTACTGTAGTGAGTGGCTTGTGATTGTTGAAATCCATAGGTTATTTCTGAAACAGAGGAGATTTCATTTTGATTATTCACATTTGACTGAGTGTTGCTTACTTGTTGCAGTTGGACAGGAAGACCACCAGTTTGTTGTTTTTGAGTTTGCACTCTACCTGAGTTTTTGTCGTTGTTATGGATTGTTGGAAAATTTGTAATTACTTGTGAAAATTGGGAACATTGCTGTGTTTGTAGCAAGCCAATATCTTTCAAATTTGCACCAGCTTTTGAAAACAAATTCACAGCTTCATCAAAATTTTGTTTTTGTAAGAAATTAATTTGGAACCTGTTTAGAATGCCAGATTTGATATATTTACAACCAACAATGGGAAACTTTACATTAAAACGGATGGTTTGGGAGAGATTCATTGAACCAAATTTGTACGCATCATTTCTTGATTCAGTCATCAATTCAGAAATTGTAATCCTTAACATTGTTTCTACGCTTTCCAAATTTTTGTTTCTTATTTTGATCACCGTTAACAAATAACTGCTGAAATCATTCGCATTGGTGTAGTCAATTTGAAAGTAAAGCAATGAGTCGGTAGAAGACTCTGAACTGTGATGTACCCAAGCCTTTTTTATTAATTGCTGCTGTCTTTGTATTGGTGTTTGTTTTGGGTTGTTCAAATCACTCAGTGACTCTATTTTAAGCTCTGAAAATTTTGCTATTGGGAACAAGTGACACAAAGGCTTGGAACTTTGAGTACTTGAGCAATCCATCGTTGTGTGTTACTATAAGGTGTTGATGTTTTGAGAATGCTGTTGTTAAGTTAGTTGCTGTAAACTTATATTCAACACATATCAAATTATGATATTGGAATTAGTCAAACTTGTTTGAGATCAACATAATAAAAGACTTTTCTAGCCGCTCACCTAAAACAGCCATGATAACCCGACACGTAAATCTTTTTTTTGATATCTCGCAATGATGCACCAAAAAAACTTCGAACAAAGCTCCTCGACGCTCCCTTTTTTTTTTTTTTTTTTTTTTTATATTTTTTTTTTTTCTTGCGTCGCGGGTTTTCACCAACTTTGCTCCAACAAAAGTAAACCCCATCCAAGATTTATCATTTGCTATCCCAACTAAAGGCATCATCTTCACACCACTGCTATCATTGCAATGGATAATCATACACCATAAAAAGCCCAAGGGAAATAGAAAATCAGGCGTTAGCACAAAAAGGTAAAAAAAAAAAAAGAGAAAAAGAGAAAAAGAGAAAAAGAGAAAAAGAGAAAGCAAAAGGCATGGTACTGTATTTTTTCAAGCATTTGAGAGAGATTTTTTCCAAGAGCAGAAGCAATGAAGAACACATATCCCTTAGTAAAAAAGCGTTTCTAGGGGTGTGTGGATTTTTGGGATCCTTTGTGGTGGTGTCGTTGCTTGCACAAACACACAAGTCCTTGATATATCCTGCTCGCTAACAGAACTTTCAATATTTATCTTTGACCAGAGAGAAGGCAAAATACGAAACCGATGATCAAACCTAAGAAATGTGTTTTTCAAGAGCTTCCGTATTTTTAAGCAAGTTTTTGTCTGCTTGGTGATCTACCCATCCACACGTTTTGAAACAATATAGAAATTGGCACATAGCGCGTCATGCAAAGTCGCCTGCAGCTCCAATAGTTTATTTAATTGCAAAAACGTTTGCCGAAATGGGACACGGACTTATTGAGATGCTAAAAAAATCTGGGATCGTTTTGGAACTTAAAGCATGCCAACAAATTTATTCATTAATAAACAATAACAACAGTTGTGAAACGTTTATTACATGTATATCGCACATAATCAAAATATCTGAAACATTTAAATTTACATGTGTCATATAAAATAACTTTACGTCCTTGTACGCGTAAACTCAGGGTTTAGATTTTCCAAGTTGGTATGTCTTTTGTATAACGCCAAAAGAAAAAAATAGGTATGCCTACCCGGAACAAAACACTAGTTTGTCTCATTTTGTTGCTCAAATTTTTTTTTTTTTGTTTTTTTTTTCGGTTTGGCTAGTTTCTATCACTTTTTGTTTTAGTTCATCCTATCCTTCTTTTTTTTTTTTTTTTTTCTTATATTTCGTATTTTTTCGCATTTTTCTTGTTCTTTTTTTTCGGAAATGCAAGCATTGTTTTTACGTTTCGAATTTCACTGTATTATCAAGAATTTCGCATGTATTAATGTAAGATGTATCTAACACGTTGAGTTTAGTTTACGCTGCCGTTTTAGTTTCAATCGCTGGTGTTCCACAGGGTTATGCATTTCACTTCTGAAACCTTTCATTTTTACAACACAACCAATATTAGTAACTTGTAAAAAAAAAAATTTGGAAAAAAACATAATAACAAGATCAAAGAGTTAACGGATTATCAGTTTCTTTAACCAAGACCACTACATCAAAGACTTCAATTGAGCAATTTCCAACTGGTTACAACTACTTCCTTTCATCAACGTCGAAAAACAAATACAAAAAAATGGATCACGCACCTGCTAATGACAGCGGTGGAAATGTCAACATGCCCACCGGCTCTAACGATTCCGACCATAACACAGCACAAAGACCAAGTCTCCAGGCTCACAGCTCTTCCAATCCGTCAGTGTCTTCTAGCAAAATCAGTCAAAACTTGCAAGCAAGAGTTCTAGCGTTTCAAGAGCAAAGACAGCAGCTAAAAAGAAGCACCAGTCAGAAGACTACAGCCAATGCGGTCGGAACAAAACCACAACCCATGTCACCAACAGTCACCACCCCAGCTTCTGCTCCTCCAAACCCGCACTACAATGCTTCGCAACAACTCCTTCAACACCAACATTCTAGGTTAGACTCAACTTTGTCTCCGAATCCTCAGCTGCCTCAAACGCACGAGCCGTCCCAGGATCCTTTTTTCAATAATGCCAGTCACACAAAAAACGTAGAACCCGTTTCTCAATATCCAAAGACATTGTCTGACTCTGAAAATATTGCATTGTCTTCACTTCATTCTAATAACTCCAGAAAAAGGAGTGACGGCCCCAATGCATCTAACAACAGTAATTTGCAAGTATTCACAAACACACATACTCTTTACGACAGCAGTCAGTCATCTGCTTCAACGGTGTCCGGAAACAACACACCAAACTCACTATCACTGAGTTTTACGAAAACACCTAATATGACCATTGTAAATAAACCTTTGCCACCATTACCTCCACCATCGAGATCTAACAGTGTCACGAGCTCACAACATGCAGTGAGCAGAAGCAGCTCGCTCAATAATAATGCTAGTATCAACAACAACAACAACCATCTAAATGCCGATTATAGCAGCACTAGCAATAGTAGCTCAAATTTGAATATTAATGAAAAAGATGGTTTAAATGAAGATTTTAATTCATCAATGCGTGATTTGTCTGTTTCATCCAATTCAAATCACTCTAACAACAACAGCACATTAAGTTTGCAAAACGTACCGTCTAGAAATAGTTCATTGAACTCAAAACAACAGAACTCAAACAATGCAGGAGAACAGTTGAATAATGGGGGGTTGTATTCGAGTCATCATAATACTAATAGCTCTCACAAGCTTGATTTGAGGGAAGATTCCATTAGATCTGATTCTACAGAAAGTAATTTGACACTCAAAGAAAGCATTTCACGCAGAATACTGTCTAGACAGTCTACTCTTAAAGGTGATTCTCAAAAGTCACAGCAATTAGACAAAGAAGAAGAAGAAGAAGAAGAAGAAGAAGAAGAAGAAGAAGAAGAAGAAGAAGAAAATCAAGGACAAGGACAAGGGCAAGGGCAAGGGCAAGGGCAAAGGCATCAAGAAGCAGAGTTTGACATTGGTACAAATTACGCGAAAAGAGCAACACGCGCCGAGCTTAATAATGTTGACAATCAGTTGTTACAGAAAGGCAAGGAATATGCAGCTTCAAACAATTCCAGACAAAGTTTTTGGAACGACGAGGCCTCGGCTAATAATTTTTTGCCAACTCCGGATCTAAGAATAGTGACAAGCAATAAAACACAATCTAACTCGAGCATGTCGCCTACCAGCGCTCAAAAATTTCACAACTATAGAGACTCGGAAGATGTCAGTAGTACAGGTTCTACCAGTAGACCAACTACGCCTGTTTCCGGAAATTTCAGAAAACTCGCTAAACAGCTACCTGGACCACTAAGAAAGGCTCCACCAATTCCAAAAAATATGCCTCTCCAATTGAAAAATAGCATCCAAAATGGAACAGGAGGAGGAGGAGAAGTAGAATCAAACATGAATACTGGTGCTAAAAAATCATTATACCCTTTGCCAATGCCTAAGAAGCCTGTTTTCCAACAAACTAGCTCTCCACAATCTCAACAAAAATCAATGGGATCGGATGAAAAGCCTAAACCAAAAATGAAACTGGGGCTAAGTGCAAGAAGAGGAATGAAATTGGATTTGTCGTCCATGAATAACCCAGTGGCGGGTTTGAATCAGAAAAGCGTGTTGAATCCTGTTTTGAGCATGAAAATGAATAAAAACACAAACTCTCCAGCTCTTACAAGCAGCAACACGAATTACTTGGACAATGACAGCGCTTCCAATCTTTCTTGTGCAAATTTTAGTCGTGGCTCAAACACTACAACCACCTCCACCGTCATCAGTAACGGCTCTACTTCTTCTTCTTCTTCATCATCGGATGGCGGGAACAGCGGATTACACCCACCTAATTTTACAGGCTCCCTGATATCTAGCACTTTCAACTCCCACTCAACTAATTCCAGAAACTCTCTGCATCTCAACAGCACAAGATCTCTGAACATGGGGACACCAAATAACAGCATCATGAATAACCCAGCAATGGGAAATATGCAGCATAACACAAATAGTAGTGGCGGAGGAAGCAACGTCAATAGCATGGGCAGCATCAATAACAAAAGTATGGGGCTTTTTGCAAATTTTTCAAAATACGTTAATATTAAAAGCGGGTCGTTGAATTTTGCTGGGAAACTATCTTTGTCTTCCAAAGGTGTGGATTTTTCCAATGGGTCCAGTTTCAGAATTACTTTGGATGAACTAGAATATATCGGAGAGTTGGGGCGCGGGAACTACGGGAATGTTTCCAAAGTCTTGCACAAGCCAACAAATATTATCATGGCCATGAAAGAGGTTAGACTGGAATTGGATGAATCCAAGTTCAGACAGATTTTGATGGAATTGGACATTTTACATAGGTGTAACTCACCATACATTGTTGACTTCTATGGGGCCTTTTTTATTGAGGGAGCCGTCTACATGTGTATGGAATGCATGGATGGGGGATCCTTGGACAAACTGTACCAGGCCCTTCCAAACTCCGAGGGTATTGATGAACCAAGACTAGCGTACATTGCGATCAGTGTGATCAACGGTTTGAAAACGTTAAAGGACGAACACAACATCATTCACAGAGACGTCAAGCCAACAAACATTTTGTGTTCTGCAATGCAGGGTACGGTGAAACTTTGTGATTTTGGTGTGTCTGGTAACTTGGTCGCAAGTTTGGCCAAAACGAATATTGGCTGTCAGTCATACATGGCTCCTGAAAGAATTAAATCTTTCAACCCTGACGCAGCCACCTATACTGTGCAAAGTGACATTTGGTCACTAGGGCTTTCCTTACTGGAAATGGCGTTGGGCAAGTATCCTTATCCTCCTGAAACTTTTGACAACATTTTTTCACAGTTGAGTGCCATTGTAGATGGTCAGCCTCCACGTTTGCCCGCTGGGAAATTTTCTCCCGAGGCCCAAGACTTCATCTCGAGATGCTTGGACAAACATCCTGATAGAAGACCAAGCTATGCAATGCTGCTTGAACATCCATGGTTGAAAAAATATGAAAATGTCGATGTTGGAATGAAAAACTATTTGACTGCTAGGTTGCAAAAGATCAGCGAATACCAAGAGGCCAATAATGTGAACTCAAACGATGAAGTTCAAACAAGACCACTTCCTGCTCTACACAAGGGAGGTCTATAGAATACCTAATTTAGTATGCTGATGATTCTTTTATATATGTTTGAAATCTTGGCACCGGTTCTTTTCAAAAAAGTTTTACTTTTTTTTTTCAATTTTTACAAACTCTTTTTTTACACCTTGTAAAAACCGATGATGAGCCTCTGTATTTGAGCAAAATAATTTCGGTTATTTGTACTCATTAGAGGATTGTAAAAGAAATAGATGACGATTGTTTTTATTCCGACTTTGAAACTTTCTGAACATGAGGGAGCAGCCTACCAAACTGCTACTGCCGTGTCTTTTGATTCTTTCTTCTAATGATTTTGTTTCAGTCGCACTTCCGTAGGCATTGAATGTGTGATCGATTATATGCTTCTTGACCATAGAGTCTCTACAGTCCCACAAGCATTTGCTTAAAAAATATAGGTCACGTGATATTAATAGCGGATATACCAAAATACAACCGTGTGGCACAGAAAAAAACCGGCAAAAAAAAAAAAAAAAATGAAACAAGAAAGCTTAGATTACAGCATGCATGAAAATTACGAGGCTCAGATTAACGATGAGAAAAACGTTGTTTGACTGGGATGGCTTAATTTGTAATTGTGTACTTTATATGAGTGTAGTTATTTCTTTAGTTCTAGAATAAAAAAAGAAGAAGCGCAAGAAGTTTCCAACAAAGATTCAAGAAAACAAGAAACAAAAGTACCATAGGGATAGTGTCAAACAGCAGTTAAAATCTTTCACTTTTGAAAGTTCTCATACAACCGAAACAAACTTTTAAGATAACAACACTCTCTTCGATTAACGAGTGCTTTCCATTAGCGTTGATAGAGAAATGTCTAATATGTTGAGGTCTTTAACGCGAACGTCGTCTATAACTCCTTTTTCGAGACATCAGTTCTCATCAAAACAAAGTTGGGGCCATAAGATTAGAGATACAATCGATGAGGTAGCGACTTATATGAGACCCATACTTAGACTATGTTTTCCCTCGTTCATTGCGTTTCATTATTTTTACATCATAACAATGACGCTGATTGCCAGTTTGTTGATGTTCCCAGTTCATGGCCAGCGGTATATCGACGTGTTGTTGATAGCAGCAAGTACAACGTCCCAGGGGGGCTTGAACACCATAAACGTTAGTTCAATGACGCTCTACCAACAAATAATCATATATCTCATATGTTGTGTGACTACTCCCATTTTTATTCACTCATCTTTAGCATTTGTCAGATTGTATTGGTTCGAGAGATATTTTGATGGTATTAGAGATTGGAGTAAAAGAAATTTTAAAATGAGAAGAACGAGAACCATATTGCAAAGAGAAATGACAGGAGACCACAGCCGGAGTGGTTTTGGGAAAAGCCATGCTCGTACCAATACTGGATTAGTCTTTTCAAGAACAAAAACCAACAACAGTCATCATTTGGACCACAAAAACACGAGGCTGAAAACAAATACGCGGACTGGATCTAGAGTTAAGACTTTGCAAAATAACGCTCAACCTGAGAAGACTGACACTAGACGTAGTCGTGCTCGAACACATAGCAAAAGATTGCGCACGGACGAAACAGCTGAAAAAAGCGACGGGCGTACAAAAGGTAAGCTGAACCCAACAAAGTCTCAAGTATCTCAGCAATCAAACAACGATTTCCAAAGTAGATTGTTTAGGGGTGAAATGGTGAGGAGGTATGAAGCAGACGACGATGACGAGGCTGATGGAACTGTTCCTTCAGAAAAATCTGGAACCTCAACAGAATCTAGTGATCAAAACTATGCTGAAAAAACCAGTGATCCAGACACTGAACATGCGGATCCATCTTCCAGTCCTAATGCTCCAGACTCAGAAGATAAAGGCGGCTTGCAATTGCATTTTGAAATACCGCAAAAACCAAAACATACGCATCCAACAACAAACACGTTTCATCACACCGCACCATTTTCACCTGAACCTAAACACAAATCATCATTCAATTTGAGGAAGCCGAGTTTTATTTCAAGGTTGTCATTTTCTAATACTTCTGCAAAGAGCAAAAATGACAGCGCTCATCGTTCCTCAAATGACTCTGCTTCGGATCGGAAAGAAAGTTCTGAGACAGTTCCTAAGCACCCTTTTTCACACCTAAATAAGGTTTCAGACCTTTCTTATGAAACCAATGCAATTGATTTCGAAGATGACGATGAAGACAATAAGGAAAAAGGACCGCATCAAGAACTTTTGGGTGACAAGCATTCCATGGACACTTTTCCACTTAAAAAAGTCATCACCACGGGCGATATACCGAGTACAGCGCAGAGTTTTGCTGGTGATGCAAACAAAATGGAAAATGACAGCGATGTGCAATCAAACAACAGTGCTTATTCAGATCCTTTGAGTGGAGGTAGCGATGCGTTTGAGACTCAAGGTTTGGCGAACGCTGGAAATGGTGATCACGATGATGTTGAAGTAGAAGGAGAAGAAGAGGATGAGAATGATGGAAACAACGGGGACGACCATCTGAGAAATTTTAATGATTTTGTTGATGACGATGTTTTTCCAAAGCGAAACAGCCAAAGAAATATGGACCAGTTGGTCAATGATCCTGTTTTTCAAAAACAGCTGTACAAAAAATGGAAAAAGGAGCGGAAAAGCTCAAAGTTTTTGGCAAACTATAACAGAATTCACTCCAGAAATCCTGTACCCAAAGCAAGAACGCAGCCCACTTTACCCGAGTATGGAAATATCGATTACGAAGACATGGTTGATAGTGATTTTGCTAATAATTACAGAAATGTTAAGGTTAGCAATGAAAAAGCCGCAAAAAATGATCAACAAACACATAGGAACTCTCACCATAAACATGCTGATTCCGATAATAATTTGAGTCACTCTGGGGATATGGAGAACGGCAACGAAGACGAGGACGAAGATTATGATTATGATTATGACGACAATGGTAATGATGATGAAGACTACGATGACGAAGATTTTGACGATGAAGAATATGACGACGACGACGACGACGACGACGATGATGATGATGATGATGACGATGACGATGATGGCGATGACGATGATGACGATGACTTGGTAGTTGATGATGGAAATAACGGAAACGACATTATCAGAATCGGCCGTAATTCCACTTTTGTTGGGTTGACGGAGGAGCAAAAAGAAGAATTAGGAGGAGTTGAGTATCGTGCGTTGAAGTTGCTATGCAAAGTGTTGACTTCTTATTATTTGGGGTTTCATACCATGGCTTTTCTAGTTTTCGTTCCATGGATCAATTCCAAAAGAACTTTGGGTTTTTACAGAGATGTTGTGAGGGACGATGGGATCAGTCCTACTTGGTGGGGGTTTTTCACTGGTATGTCCGCTTTCAATGACTTGGGGCTTACTTTGACCCCTGATAGCATGGCCAGTTTTAGCAGAGCTTCATATGTTTTGATTTTCACGAGTTTTTTTGTTGTGATTGGTAACACTGGGTTTCCTGTTTTTCTTAGATTTTTGATTTGGATATTTCAGAAATTTGCACCGGATCTATCACAAAGACAAGAGAGTTTACAGTTTTTGCTTCAGCATCCCAGAAGAACGTTTACTTTGTTGTTTCCAAGTGGAGCCACATGGTGGTTATTTCTGATTTTGATTGTGTTGAATGTGTTTGATTGGGTAATGTTTTTGATTTTGGATTACAAGGCTGATGTTGTGAAAACTCTTGGCGGTGCTTGGTATAGGGTTATGAATGGACTTTTCCAAAGTTTCAGTACCAGAACTGCCGGGTTTGTGTCCGTTAGTCTTTCCGGTTTGGCCCCCGCTGTTCAAGTTTCGTACATGTTGATGATGTATGTTTCTGTTTTGCCCTTGGCCATTTCTATCAGAAGAACCAATGTTTACGAAGAGCAGTCTTTAGGGATCTATAATGGAAGTGGGAAATTCAAATTCATGAACACAGCTAAATTGGGGAATCACAATGCGAATAAAAATGGTGATCAAAATGCTACTTCTAGTAATCCAGTTGATGCGGATGATTTGGAGGGCAACACAAAGAGTTTTATTGGTATGCATTTGAGAAGACAATTGTCCTTTGATTTGTGGTTTTTGTTTTTAGGGTTGTTTATTATTTGTATTTGTGAAGGTGACCGTATTAAAGATGTGGATGAACCATATTTCACTGTTTGGTCTGTTTTGTTTGAAGTTGTTAGTGCATATGGTACTGTTGGGTTATCTTTAGGGTATCCTGGTACCGATACTTCACTTTGTGGTGAATTTAACACATTATCCAAATTAATTATCATTGCGCTTTTAATCAGAGGAAAACACAGAGGTTTACCAAATTCATTGGATAGAGCTATCATGTTACCAAGTGATAAAATGAAAAAGCTTGAAGATCGGAATTCTAGCAAGAGACATCGTGGCAAACGTCGGTACTCTTCTGTTCCAACAGGAGAGACTTTTCAACTACAAAACATTCATACTGGGGCCGATGACAACGATATTGACAACACAATGGGTACTTCACCGTACTTTGGAGGAGATGGGAATAATTTTGCCAATAATGATTTGGAATACAGTTATTCTAGTCCGTACGATTACAACAACAACAACAACAACAACAACAACAACAACAACAACAGTAATGCTGGGTTGCAAATGGCAAGAACTGTTACTAGAGATCCATTGCTGGCGTATTGGAAGAAAAGAACGCATCAAGCGAAAAACATTGTTCAAGAAACCGGGAATGTTTTGTTTCACTCTTCTAATGCCCATGGCCACGAACAATTGAATGAGAATCATCGTGAAAATAACATGTACCATCCTGAAAAGTTTCATAGATCAAACACTATGACTGTTGGCACATTACTGAATGCGAATGATGACAACAATGACAAAAACGTCAACAATATGAACAACACAAGAAACATCAATCACAATATGGATCAAGAACAAAATCAAAATAATTTGAAAAGAAAATCCGCTATAAATAAGCTGCGCAGATATCACACCAATGCAAGTTCTTATGCTTCACCAGCACCAAATGATTTTGATACAAACGTTCGGTTTGATGAACAAAACAAGGTCAATGGGGATAAGCAGCGCGGAAAGAGACAAACCTTTACAGTTGACGAGACCAAAAATGACTCCAACAACAAACCAGCAACTAGCGGATATGGAGACGAAACAAGTTCAAACGAAAACGATCTGTATAAGAGCTATGGCCAAACAATGGACGCTGACGAACTGCAAGGCCTGATTGACGATTCTGAGGGAGACGATGGTTTTGTAAACGAAACACAATATGCTCAAAAACATGAAGCTTTGCATTTGCCTAAAGATGATAAACAAAAAGACTACACACAAGAAAATGACGCGGCTCAAATTCACGAACAAAACCAGGATGCTGCCAGTGTTTGAAATAGGTTCATGTGCATTGGGTTGTGTTTTTTTGCTGTTTCATCTAATAGCATTTGTCAAAACAAAGTGGATTTCATATACCTTATATACGTTATTTTAACATTTGATAGACATTTTTTAGTATGCATATTTGAAATAACAAATTTTCATTTTCTTTTTTTTTTACCCCAACTTAGAGACATTATTCATGCCATGATTTCGTGTCAGAAATAAATGCCCTAAATCAGTGACACACTTCTCTTGATATGTAACTCTATGCATACTGACAGAAAACCTGTTTTCAAGATTTAGTCCGTTTTTAACCGAAAACAAATAAAATAAAAAAATGTCCCCACTTACTTTCTCTCATTCTTTGCCGCCATCAAAACATCTCTGATTTAAGCGGCAAGTAGTCATAAATGTCCTAAAAGTAATTCAGTGGGTAGCAGTAACTAAAAGAAAAGTAGCCATTGTATTAGGACATTTTGTGTTGCAATTTGATGGATTTAGTGGATTTAACGTTCAACTCCGACGTATCTAAATTGTCAACTAACACTTGGAAGTCAAAAAAAAAATAAATAAATATATAGTAAGAATTACCTGACCAAATACAAGAAATGTCCTAATCCATGACATAATGGTAGCATTATTCACTTTATATAAGAGGGCCATTATGTCATTGCTATTGTGTGTTTCTTTTCTTTTTCTTTTTTCTTTTTTTTTGCTTTTCTTTAGTCATGTCTGTTTGTTGTCTGCGTTGTTCAACAGTGAATAGTACTTCTCTAAACAGTGCCACCCACTTCGTTTTTCCATTTTTTTTTCGAATTTTTTTCAAATTTTTTTTTCATTCATATTGATTTTCCCATTTTAGACGCGTAAAAAGAAAATACAAGAAGATTTTGAAAAAGTTTCTTTCTAATAATACAAGCAAACAACATTTCGGTCAAAATTTAATTCAAGTTCAACTGAATTTGTATATAAAGGGTAAGTTGATTATTGAATTATTGACGATGTGAATTATTGCGATGAGCACTTGATGAATCGTTCTTGCTCGCTTGTGTGAATCCATACTTCTTCCAACGTCTTCACTCTCTCATATTAGATTAATACAAAACAAATCATAAAAAACCCTCAAGTTTATTTACTTTATTCGTAGGTTTAATACGGTCTAATGTACTTCTTGCTGACTGTTCCTCTTTTTTCTCTTTTAATAATCCTTTTGAAAAATCGTTTCATGGTCTCTCTGTATCAATTGTGATAATTATCATAAAACGTTACTGAAAAACCAAGGAATAACAAATTTTTAAACGAGTCCCAACTCAAAAGAAAAAAAACAACAACAAAAACACAACAGGAAAATTTTTCCCGCCCTTCCACTTGACAACTACTAACTACTAGGTTCTCTCACATCTTTTACTTATTTCACAATCTATAAGATAAAAGTCAGAAAAGAAACAGTCCTGAAAAATCCACAAAAATCACAAAGATCAATTGAATTTTTATTGCTATTTGCTTATATTTGCTTTCCCCCCCCACACAACAAATTTATAGCAACAAAATTCCAATCAAATCTTAACTCATTTACAAAAAAGACAAAATTTTATTTATTCTTTCCATCTCCCTCCCCCAAAGAATATATTCAACTACAATTTTTAATCTTCCAAAAACCTATCAAAATACACAGAAGATCAAACTAATTAATTAATTACAAAATTCCTCAAAAAAAAAAACAAACAAAACAAAAACTACACTTTAAGAGAAAAGAAAATGGCTATTATTACTCCAATTACTCCACCAATGAATCACAATGGTGTTGAAGACAGAATCATGACTTTAGAATTAAAAGACGGCTCCTTGTTGCAAGGTTACTCTTTTGGACACGAAAGCTCTATTTCCGGTGAATTGGTTTTTCAAACCGGTATGGTTGGTTATCCAGAAAGTATTACTGATCCTTCTTACAAGGGCCAAATCTTGGTCATCACTTTCCCATTGGTCGGGAACTATGGTGTTCCAGACAGAAACTTGTTTGATGAATTTGATTTGCCAAAATATTTTGAATCAAACAAAATCCACGTTGCTGGGTTGGTCATTGCTCATTACACTGAAAAATACTCTCATTATTTGGCCAATTCCAGTTTGGGTCAATGGTTGAAGGAAGAACAAATTCCTGCCATTTATGGTATTGATACAAGAATGTTGACCAAACACTTGACTCAATCCGGGTCTATCTTGGGTAGATTATGTTTGTCTACCGGGAAATCTCAATCGGAAACTGAATTGACCGAATTCAACTGGACTGAAAATTTCCAAGTTCCGGAATGGAAAGATCCAAACGCTGAAAATTTGGTTGCTCAAGTTTCTATCAAAGAACCTAAATTGTACAACGTTCCAAGTGAATATGAAGTCAAGTTGAACCCAAAAACAAAGAAACCATTAAGAGTTGTTTGTATTGATGTTGGGATGAAATTCAACCAAATCAGATGTTTCCTGAAAAGAGGTGTTGAAATTTTAGTTGTTCCACACAACTACAATTTTTTGGAAATTTTGGACGAATTTGATGGGTTGTTTATTTCAAACGGTCCTGGGGATCCATCCATTCTGACCGAAGTCTCTGCCAACATTAACAAATTGATTTCTCCAGATTCCAAATACAGAAAAATCCCAATTTTCGGTATTTGTTTGGGTCATCAACTTTTGGCAAGATCTTCTGGGGCCTCAACTTTGAAAATGAAATTTGGTAACAGAGGCCATAACATTCCATGTACTTCCACAGTCAACGGAAGATGTTACATCACTTCTCAAAACCACGGGTTTGCTGTTGACGAATCCTCTTTGCAATCAAAATGGGCTCCATTGTTCACCAATGCAAATGATCAATCTAATGAAGGTATTTACAATGTGGAAAACCCTTGGTTCTCTGTGCAATTCCACCCTGAATCCACTCCAGGTCCAAGAGACACCGAATTTTTGTTTGATGTTTTCATCAATTCCATCTTGGAATACGTTGAAACAGGTGTTGCCAAAAAAGTTGAATTCCCAGGTGGTGACATCAATGAAAACTTGTTGAAACATCCAAAAGTTGAAGCCAAAAAAGTTTTGGTTTTGGGTTCCGGTGGGTTGTCCATCGGTCAAGCCGGTGAATTTGATTACTCTGGTTCTCAAGCCATCAAAGCTTTGAAAGAAGAAGGCATCTACACTATTTTGATCAATCCAAACATTGCTACCATCCAAACATCTTCCGGGTTGGCAGACAAAGTGTATTTCTTACCAGTCAATGCCGAATTTGTCAGAAAAGTTATTTTGCATGAAAGACCAGACGCAATCTATTGTACTTTTGGTGGTCAAACTGCTTTGAGTGTTGGTATTCAATTGAAAGACGAATTTGAAAGTTTGGGGGTTAAAGTTTTGGGTACCCCAATCGACACCATCATCACGACTGAAGACAGAGAATTGTTTGCTCAAGCCATGGACGAAATCAATGAAAAATGTGCTAAATCTGCAGCTGCTTCCACTGTCCAAGAAGCTTTGGACGCTGTCAAAGAAATTGGTTTCCCAGTCATTGTTAGAGCTGCGTACGCTTTGGGTGGTTTGGGTTCTGGTTTTGCCAACAACGAAAAAGAACTTGTTGACTTGTGTAACGTGGCCTTTGCTTCCTCTCCACAAGTTTTGGTTGAAAGATCTATGAAAGGGTGGAAAGAAGTGGAATACGAAGTTGTTAGAGATGCTTTCGACAACTGTATCACTGTTTGTAACATGGAAAACTTTGATCCATTGGGGATCCATACGGGTGACTCCATTGTTGTTGCTCCTTCCCAAACTTTGTCCGATGAAGACTACAACATGTTGAGAACCACTGCTGTCAACGTTATTAGACACTTGGGTGTTGTTGGTGAATGTAACATTCAATATGCTTTGAACCCATTTTCCAAAGAGTACTGTATTATTGAGGTCAACGCCAGATTGTCCAGATCTTCTGCCTTGGCCTCAAAAGCCACCGGTTACCCATTGGCTTTCATTGCTGCCAAATTGGGGTTGAACATTCCATTGAATGAAGTTAAAAACGCTGTCACTAAATCCACTTGTGCATGCTTTGAACCTTCTTTGGATTACTGTGTTGTTAAAATGCCAAGATGGGATTTGAAAAAATTCAGCAGAGTTTCTTCCGAATTGAGTTCCTCCATGAAATCTGTTGGTGAAGTCATGAGTATTGGTAGAACGTTTGAAGAAGCCATTCAAAAGGCAATCAGATCCACCGAATACGCCAATTTGGGTTTCAATGGTGTTGAAAACTTGGACATTGACATTGACTACGAATTAAGCCATCCAACGGACTTGAGAATTTTCGCTATTGCCAACGCATTTGAAAAGTTGGGTTACTCTGTTGACAAAGTTTGGGAATTGACCAACATTGACAAATGGTTCTTGAACAAACTTTATGATTTGGTTCAATTCTCTGCTAAAGTTGCTAGTTTTAGCGTCAAAGAAAACTTGCCATACAATGTTTTGAAACAAGCCAAACAGCTAGGTTTCGACGATAGACAAATTGCCAAATTTTTGAACTCTAATGAAGTTGCAATCAGAAGACTGAGAAAAGAGTACAACATTACCCCATTTGTCAAGCAAATTGATACAGTTGCTGCTGAATTCCCCGCTTTTACCAATTACTTGTACTTGACCTACAACGCTTCTTCCCACGATGTTACTTTCAACGACAACGGTGTTATGGTTTTGGGTTCCGGTGTCTACAGAATCGGGTCCTCTGTGGAATTCGATTGGTGTGCTGTTACTGCCGTCAGAACTTTAAGAAAAAACAACGTTAAAACTATTATGATTAACTACAACCCAGAAACAGTTTCGACCGATTACGATGAAGCTGACAGATTGTACTTTGAAACAATCAACTTGGAAAGAATCTTGGATATTTACGAAATTGAATCTTCTTCCGGGGTCATCATTTCTATGGGTGGTCAAACTTCCAACAACATCGCGATGTCTTTGCACAGAGAAAAAGTCAAAATTTTGGGTACTTCTCCAGAAATGATTGATTCCGCTGAAAACAGATTCAAATTTAGTAGAATGTTGGATCAAATTGATGTTGATCAACCAGCTTGGAAAGAATTGACATCTATGGATGACGCCGAAGAGTTTGCTGAAAAAGTTGGATACCCTGTTTTGGTCAGACCTTCTTATGTCTTGTCTGGTGCTGCTATGAACACAGTTTACTCTAAAGACGATTTGGAATCTTACTTGAACCAAGCTGTTGAAGTTTCTAGAGATTATCCTGTTGTTATTACCAAATACATTGAAAATGCCAAAGAAATCGAAATGGATGCTGTTGCCGTCAACGGTGAATTGGTCATGCACGTTGTTTCTGAACATGTTGAAAATGCAGGTGTTCACTCTGGTGACGCAACTTTGATTGTTCCTCCACAAGACTTGTCTCCAGAAACCGTCAAAAGAATTGTCATTGCCACTGCCAAGATTGGTAAAGCTTTGAAAATTACCGGGCCATACAACATTCAATTTATTGCTAAAAACAATGAAATTAAAGTCATTGAATGTAACGTTAGAGCTTCCAGATCCTTCCCATTTATTTCCAAAGTTGTTGGTGTTAACCTAATTGAAATGGCTACTAGAGCCATTGTCGGTCTACCAGTCACTCCATACCCAATTGTCAAACTTCCAGATGACTATGTTGCTATCAAAGTCCCACAGTTTTCTTTCCCGAGATTAGCTGGTGCTGACCCTGTTTTGGGTGTTGAAATGGCCTCTACTGGTGAAGTTGCCACTTTTGGTCATTCCAAATATGAAGCATACTTGAAATCCTTGATGGCAACTGGTTTCAAATTGCCAAAAAGAAATATCTTATTGTCTATTGGTTCTTACAAAGAAAAACAAGAATTGCTACCAGCAGTCAAAAAACTGTACAACATGGGCTTCAAATTGTTTGCCACCGCTGGTACTGCTGATTTTATCTCTGACCATAACATTCCAGTTCAATACTTGGAAATTATGGGCGAAGACCAGGACGAAAAATCGGAATACTCATTGACCAAACATTTGGCACAAAACAAGATTGACTTGTACATTAACTTGCCATCAGCCAACAGATTTAGAAGACCATCTTCTTACGTTTCAAAAGGTTACACTACCAGAAGAATGGCTGTTGATTACTCTGTACCTTTGATTACCAACGTCAAATGTGCCAAATTGTTGATTGAAGCTTTGTCTAGACATCTGCAATTGGACGTCAGCGACAGAGATTGTCAAACCTCTCACAGAACTGTCACCATTCCAGGTTTGATCAATATTTCAACTTTTGTTCCTAACATCACAAACGTTGTGGACGGTCCATCAGAACTTAAAGAAGTTACAAGATTATCCGTTGAATCAGGGTTCACCTACTCCCAAATTTTACCACTTTCGAGAAGTGGGCCTGTTTTGACTGACTCCGTTAACTTGAAAGCTGCCGAGTCTATTGTTCAAGAATCAGCTTACACTGACTTTTCTTTGACCCTTGCTGGTACACCTAACAACATTCATGAAATTGCCAATGTTGCAGACAAAGTCAATGCTCTATTTTTGTCTTCTAGAGAACTCTCAGGTAAAATCTCTGTTGTTTCCGAGCTATTGAAAAACTGGCCAGTTGAAAAACAAATCATTGCTGATGCCAAGACTTCCGATTTGGCTTCCGTCATTTTGCTAGCTTCTTTACAAAACAGATCCATTCACATCACTTCTGTTTCAAACAAAGAAGACTTGGCTTTAATCAAAACTGTCAAAGAGCAACACCAAAACGTCACCTGTGATGTCAACATCCACTCCATGTTTGTTTCTGTTGAAGATCACCCAGAAGCTGTGTGTTTGCCAGACGAAGAAGATCAACAATACTTCTGGAACAACTTGGATGCTATTGATGTTTTCTCTATTGGTGTTTTGCCATCTCAAGTTGCTGCTTTCACCGGTAACAAAATTGTTACTGGTCTTGGTATCAAAGATGCTTTGCCATTGTTGTTGACTGCTATCAACCAAGGCAGATTGACTATTGATGACGTTGTTACCAAGCTACATGACAACCCATGTAGAATTTTCAACATTCCTGAACAAAAGTCCACCGTTCAACTGGATTTGGACTTCACCTTTAGATCTACCAAGAGATGGTCTCCATACACCAAAGGGGGCTTGACTGGTGGTGTTGAAAGAGTTTTGATTAATGGCGAAACTATTGTTTTGAGTGGTGACTTGGTTGCTATTGAAGCCAATGGTAAGTCTTTGTTTGAAGCTGACTTGCATCACGCTCAAGCACCAGCTCATCACACGGTTGAAGCTGAACCACAAGTGGCAAGAAGATTTTCTGACGTTGCTGCCGGTCAACAAACTCCAAAGAGAAGATTTTCTTTTTCTAACGAAAGAAGATATTCCAACATGAGTTTGGACGAAGAAGCCATTGAGGACTCTCAACCAACATTGGAGCAAAGATTGATGACTTCGAGACCTCCAAAAGAACTAGCTGCTCCAGGTGCTATTGAAACTTTGATTAGAGGAAACAACCCATTTTTGAACAGAAACATTTTGTCTGTCAACCAATTTAAGAGATCCGACTTCCACGCTTTGTTTGCTGTTGCTCAAGAATTGAGAGCTGGTGTTGAAAGAGTTGGTGTTTTGGACCTAATGAAGGGGAGAGTTTTGACCACTATCTTTTATGAACCATCTACCAGAACTTCTTCATCGTTCATTGCAGCCATGGAACGTTTGGGTGGTAGAACTGTCAACATTAACACTTCTTCTTCTTCTGTTAAGAAGGGTGAAACATTGCAAGACACTATCAGAACTTTGGCTTGTTACTCTGATGCCATTGCTTTGAGACATCCAGACGAAATGTCTGCTCATATTGCTGCCAAATACTCGCCTGTTCCTATCATCAACGGTGGTAATGGTTCTAGAGAACATCCAACGCAAGCCTTCTTGGACTTGTTTACCATCAGAGAAGAGGTTGGTACTGTCAACGGGATCACAATTACGTTCATGGGTGACTTGAAATACGGTAGACCTGTTCATTCTTTGTGCAGATTGTTGAGACACTACCATGTCAGAATCAATCTGGTTTCACCAAAGGAACTGCAATTGCCAAACGCTTTGAAAAAAGAATTGGCCGATGCGGGCTTGTTGGGTGAAGAGAGCGAAACTTTGACAAACGAAATTTTGGCCAAAAGCGATGTTTTGTACTGTACCAGGGTTCAACAAGAAAGATTCGATACTCCTGAACAATACGAGAAATTAAAAGACACTTATGTTGTCGACAACAAATTGCTATCCAACGCCAAACAAAATATGATTGTCATGCATCCATTGCCAAGAGTCAACGAAATTAGAGAAGAAGTTGACTACGATCACCGTGCTGCTTATTTCAGACAAATGAGATACGGTTTGTTTGTTAGAATGGCTCTATTAGCCATGGTCATGGGTGTTGACCTGTAAATATGAAAAAAAAAAGAGTTGTGCATGTTTTTCATATCAATCTTTCCACAAATGCCATTTTTGCAATTGTTTTGTTTTCCTCTGTTAATCATATCTGGTGGGGGCCAGATCCAAGTTTTCCGGGAAATGAACTGTCGATGGTAGTTGCATAACATTTTTGTTCCCTGTATATTAGCTTATTGTGCGCGAAATTAGGACAGTTAGTAGTTATTCTTTTATCTAGTTTTTTAGCAATCAAAGTCTTTTTTTAATTTATTATAAACAAACAAGAACAAATTTTAATCAAGCTCAATTTAGGCCAGGGCCTTTTGTGTCGCGGTTTTCACCAACTTTGGCTGGTGTACCAACGCAAATATAATATCATGCAACTTTCACGTGATTTGAAATTTAACATTTGAAAAATTTTAGAAAGTAAATTGGTCTTTTGTACCACATATGATTGTCCAATCTGCATTTGTGAAAAGTCAGTGATGCTTGAAACAAAGCTGAAGGCAACAAACTGAAACATTTTTGAAACACCGTGAAAGTGCACTTCCATAACTACCTTTTGTGAGAGAAACATGCTTAGATCGGCCAATAAAAGTGTGCTTATCCACACACCATCGTTTAAGCTTCTCCGTGGGACAAACTTACTCATACAAGACCGAAGCTATAATAATAATAATAATAATAATAATAATAATAATAATAATAGCAACAGTAATGCGAACTATGCAAGAGGTGCGTTGAATAACAAGAAAGCGCCTTCAAGTAGTGCAGACAAGTGGAACCTCGACTTGGGTGGACTTGGGAACAAACCGAGTTTGGGCAGCAGCAAGAATTCAACGTCAGATTTGCTAACTGCATTTATCAATAAAGCCAAAAACGCAAGAATGCGGCAAGGAACAACAACTTCAAACAAAGCTCATTTTAAAGGCAATAAGCAGAACCGTTATGGAAAGAATCAAGATAAAAAAAGTAACTACAAACAAAAGAAAAAAGTGGTTCGTTTCAGTACTGGTTCTGAGAAACAACAAGCAGCAGCCACAACTGTGTGCGAAAAAGTTTTTTCTATGTCTCCTCAAGGGAATATCAAAGCCGTGGACAAAGACACAGGCTCCTTAATCGAAACAAAGCTTTTGGACTTTATTAAAGGCATTGATTTGACCAAGGAAGGTATTGTAATTGCCAATATTTTTACTGAAGGAGAATCCAAAATCCCGCTGCTGAAAATTGTGGAAACCAGACTTGCGTTGAAAATTTACAGTCAGGAGTTGGCTGAAAAGAAAAATGCCGAGTTGGCTCAATTGGGATTAAAAAAATATGCTTCTTCTGCAACAGGTGCATCTTCATCCTCCTCTGCTTCTGACAAAGACTCAAGCTTAAAACAAATACAAGTTTCCTGGCAAATATCTCAAACAGATTTATGCAATCAAAAAATCAATGAAATTATCAACCAACTGAAAAAAGGTTTCAAAGTGAACCTATATATTGATACTAAGAAAAATTTGGATTACCACCGTTGGTTAGAAAAATTTGAAGGTTTAGATAGACCAATGAAAATTGATGAGGGGTTGGAATCTGTTCAGGATTCTAGCAATGAGGTGATTAGCTCATCAGAAACCACACAAGAAGATGTGGAAAGTGCAGAAAATGTCAAAGCCACCGACGGAAAAGAAGAAACTTTCTCTAAACTTCGCCCGAGAGAAGTTTCCGCAAGACAGGCCATTGTTGATTCACTTTTTGAAATGGTTGAAGAACACAGTTTAACTCCGGAAATTTACGGTGAAGTCACTAAACGGGTCTTGATCAAATTGAAGCCAAGGGCAATTGACAAAAAAATTGAAACAAAGAAAAAGGAGGATGAAAAACGAGCATTTAAGGAGGAAAAGAAAAGGTTAAGACAGGAAAAGTTGATGAAACGGACTGCCAAGAAGCAAGGGTTTTTACAAGAGTAAGCTGGGTTGGTTCAGCTCTTTTATGCACTGAGCCTCCAAACTATTTTGTGTATTTTTCTTGCCGCTTTCTTGGTTGCTTGTTAAAGCTTTTGCTAATGTGTAAACTTGTAAATAGATTTAATCTTTAGGTTTTTTCCGCATCACAACTCTTTGGATGATTATTGATCTCACCGATGATCAAATCTCTCATCTCTGAAAAGATACATTTTGCGACGTCGCGTCGTTCAATCATCGCTTTTTTGATCCGATATGACGGGTGGGGTACCTCCTCGTAGACCCACAAGGGGAAGCCGTGCTTGCAAACATGAAAGCACACAGTGTAATGATAAGATTTGACTTCATCATAACTTGCAACCTATTAAACAAGAGATCACATTCCAGCAGAATAACAAAAATATAACGGCACACGAGCACCACATTGGGCGTAATCAAAGTTTATCATTTTAGCAAATAACATCTTAAACTCTAGCCTCAACAATGCAAAGCTCACCAAACCACATACCAAAGATTTTGTACTATGCCTGTACAGCTTCTTCCAGCATATCTTTACTTATATCTTTCTACTCGATAGTGCGACAACTCAAAAGTTATCGTAAGCCCCAAGAACAAAGAATGATCATTCGGATCTTATTGATGGTTCCAATATTTTGCATCACCTGTTGGCTTTCAGCATGCCTTTTGCCAACAAATGTTTCCAAAATATGGCTTAGCCCCATACAAGAGCTTTATGAGTCTTTTATTATTTACACGTTTTTTTCATTTTTGGTTTTGATTTTGGGTGGGGAACGAAAAATTTTAATGGAGCTAGGCTGGGGCAAGCCTTTGATAAGACATCCCTTATTAGGGAGATTTTTGCCACCGGTTGATATTGCAGATCCCAAAGACTTTTTGAGCATTAAAAGAGGTGTTTTACAGTACGTCTGGTTTAAGCCATTTTACATAGCTGGGAAATTGCTTGTTGACTTAACACCACGAGATGAAATTACCAAACAGCCACCAGTATGGTGTTTAAGGTTAGAAACAGTTTTACTGATAGGATACAATATCAGTGCGTCTCTTTCTTTATACGACTTGGCTTTGTTTTGGAGGTGTTTGTACACTGAGCTTGCAAAGTACAAACCTTGGCCCAAATTTCTCTGCGTCAAGCTCATTATATTTGCATCTTATTGGCAAGGGGTTTTGTTGTTGATCTTAAACCACTATGGAATTTTTACGGAAAACGAAAACGGGCAAGACATGGGGTTCATTTATCAAAATAGCCTGTTGTGTATTGAAATGATTGGGTTTTCGTTGGGCCATCTAATTGCGTTTTCCAGCGAGCCTTACAGTTTCCGGAAACTACCCACTTGCTCAAGAATAAAGTTTTTTTATGCTTTGAAGGATTGCTGCGGGGTTGGCGATTTGATTAGTGATTTCAAGACAACTTTTTTTGGTACTCAGTATAACTATAGAAATTTTGACTCTGCAGAGGCTGTTTTGACCAGCAACGCCCATGTGCGGACAAGAAACGCAAGACTAAATGAAGGCTTGCGGTTTTCAAACAATGGCACGCATCAATATTGGCTTCAACAGCCAGTAAACTACGGGTCAATTGACGCGGCGGGATCTGACGCAGCCTCCGTGCTAGCAACTATGTCCAACGATAATGCAGCTCCGATAGAACAACCATCCTCTCCAAGACGCACCTTGGCCGAATGTGACCACATAGATTCGGAACCCTGGACAGAGCTGCTTGACAAAGTTTCTACTCGGTACATTCCGGAAGATCCAAATTACCCTGTAGTTTGGGATATTCGTGGGCATCGGTACAAACCTGAAATGCAAAAGCTCAAACGAGCTTCAGAGCCAGTGAATGATGTGTAACCTTTCCTGAAGTGTTCTTTTTCTTTTTCTTTCTTTTTTTCTTTTTTTTTTTTTTTTTTTAGCTTACTCTTTTTGTCCTTTGGGAACTATATACACGTACAAAAATTATATTCACACAAGTCTTCCTCCAATGCACATCTAGATTTGACGCTTCAACCTTTTCCTTTAATGTCTCTGTGTTTTTTTTTTCTCCGTCTTTATTCAAAAATACCCATTCCTGATAATTAGTCTTATGGGAAGCTCTATACATTCTTCCTGTTGTTTTACCTTTTTGCTTAGTATCAAGCTTAAATTTTTTTCAAATCTATCATTAGTCTTTTTGTACTTGTATCTCCAGCCCTATTCTTTACATCACATTCAAAAAAACATTTTTTGTTATTGCTATCATTGCTTCACTATTTGATTTGAATCAAGCAAATTTGTTGTTTTTGTTTCCGTTTTTGTCGTAAAAGGAAAAGAAATTCTTTGCGCATTCGTATGCTGTCCATGAGATTGCAGTTGCTGGCATATTTGAAATAATTCTGGGTTTCAAACCTCTCCAAAAGCCTTTGTAACCAAAATTCTTGTATATCGCATTGCTTGCTTTTTTGAAAGTGTCTGCTTTTTTGAATTCATCATTTGTCACTGAGTCTGAGCCTCTGACTTGCAAAACAGTTTTGATGCAATCCAACGGAGTGGTTACTGCAGCACAAATAGCACCACTGATCCCACCACATAGACAATGTATCCATGGATTATAAACATTTGATGGATTGAAATATTGAGTCGAAGCTTCGTATATGCTGAAGTTTAATGCTGCAAACGGGATGTTCATTGCAATTGTTGTTGGATAAGAATAGTAAAATGCCAGAAACCCCTCGTTTTTGTAGATTCTTGACGCCACATGCATCATCTTAAGATCTTTTCCAACAATTGATTCAGCAACGTGTTTTTGTTGTGCAGTTGTTGCTGCAGTTGTTGTTGTTGGGCTCGAAATGCTATTCACCCTTTCATTGTTTGAGATTTTGCTTCTTTTTTTACCGGTTTGCAATTGCATTCTTTGCTTAATAGTGTCGAAAGGGTTCATCAATGCATCAGCTGCAATAGTGGCACATATCCCACTAAAACCAGTTACTATAGGCTGAGGAATAGAGTATTTGTTGTTTTGTGAAATTTTATCTTTGACGGTTTCATATGTTGCGAAATAAACTGCGTGTGCTGGTCCGGCACCCAATATGACAGATTGAACACCTTTCCAAAGAGCCAATGACCCTTCTTGTGTGGAAATGGACGTTATGGTTCTGATGATCCCAGACTGCATCAGTTTAGAAGCAGAAATAGCTGACGACGCAGACGCAGACGCAGTGGCCAAAGCTTGCATTCTTGTCTTGATGGCATCGATCGGAAACATGATAGAGTGTTCCATGACCCCAGCAAAAGCACCGGCCATCAATTGGTGCGATAGGGGGGAGTTTGAAGGTAGAGCCTCGTAATCTATTTCTTCGGCAACTGTGTAATCCATTGTTGTGTGGTTTGGTGCGAGAGCGTTTTTATTACTACACGAAAGTTGTTGACGGTTGTTCTTGTTTTGAGTGGAATGCAGAACCGATAGCTAGTTGTGCAGGTAGCTTGAGGGGGGGTTTGCGCGTTGGAAATTGTTTTTTTTGACTGTTGGGCTAAACTGATGAAGAAAAGTTTTCTCCGGTGTCTTATTTTCCGACCTTTAAATTTTTTTTTTTTTTTTTTTTTTTTTTTTTTTTTTTTTGTGTTCGTTAATTTGCCGACCTTGGTGATGTCGTACTTATTTGCCGTTTAGATTAAATTGTTCAAACCTAAAATATACTCGTATGTCGACCGAAATACTAGCAACGCCGAACAGATGTTAAGAAGTTGGGAATGGTGTCTTTGAAAAGGGCTGTTCGTTATCTATTTACAGTTGGTTTGTAGGATATGATTCCGAAACTGGCACTCAGGCTGTGATAGTTCAATGCTGTACTGCGCCGGCTTGTTAGTTTTGGACATTAGTTGAAGCAAGAGAAAAGATACAAAGGATAAGAGTTTTTTTTTTTTTTGTTTTTTTTTTCAACTGCTGATTGTGAATTTGGAGTAGCACGAAATTGCAGCATGCATAAAGCGAAATTTTTTCATTAAACTTTTAATGAAAATGTCAAGAAAAGCTCACTAAACTTTTTATTACCAATCATACTTGGGTGTTTTTATAACAGATTCAGATAACCGAGTCAAAAAATTATTCTTTAGTGAAACATCTCGTTCGTATCTATGAAATGAGCAACTTTGAGATTTGATATACGTAAAGTTCACATATCGGAGCCATTATGGCAAAATCTTCTATTGTATGACGTCTCATTGTTCAAATTCCTACGCAATTGTGTCTCACAAATTTTTTTTTTTAAGTTCACGCTGTTCAAAGTCCTTTCTGAATAATTATCAGCAAAAACCAAATGGCTTTTTATAGTTTAGATTTTCTCGATTGGAACTTATAATTTCAAAATGTCAAAAAACACCTAAACCGGCAATTGACCTTTTGTAATTTCGTGTTTGAATAACTAACTCCGTTCAGGAGATAGAACGTGTGGTGAAAATATTAGGTGTTACACTGACGAAATGCCCGACGTTTTCGCTTCGTTGTGGAAAAATAAAAGAAAACGTCGGAAATTTACGGTATGACCTGCGATTCTTTGAATGCAAACTGGCTACAGTTGCGGTTTACCAAAAATTGCACCTCTGTGCTGATATTTGCACCCCGTTTAGGAGATGCTGTCGACTAGAAATAAACGACACCTTGTTTGGTTTGCAAGCGACTTGTAATGTCGAGTCATTCGAATGATCGGCTGACTATGTGCGTGAGTCATTGAAGAGATTTACTTGGGCCATGCTTGTGAAAAGATCTGTATTAATTAACATATATGAGAAAGAAGAAGAAGAAGAAGAAGAAGAAGAAGAAGAAGAAGAAGAAGAAGAAGAAGAATCTGTGCAACTAACAGAACAGAGTGCAAATTTACAACCGTTACACATCTCTCCATTTGCGATGAGCTAGTACGTGGCAAACACTGTATCTATGTTTAGCCGGGAGATAGCTAATTATATAAGTTTTTTTTATCAAGTTCAATAAACACCACACAATTTGAAGACCATTGGTGCAACGATCACAGAAACAAATGAAATCATGGCGTAAACAAAGTATTTCCAAAGGATATAACTTGCAGACACACCTCTGTGCAAAGGAATTTCCAAATCGTGTTTTTGTACTTCAGTCGTTTTTTTGATGGAGTTTTGCTTGTTAATCTTGTTTTCCCTATTCTCTGTTTTTTCTACGTTGACCGTGCCTCCCAGCCCGAGCTTGGAAGCTAACATGGCTGCAATCCCCTCTTTCCACAAAACAACACAAGCAACCCCAATGAAAACTCTTATAAGTAGTCTAGTCCAAACAGACAAATGAGTAAGACCAGAGTTTGCGTCCGGAAAGTTTAGCTCATAGTTTGCTGTTTGGAAAACATACGGGTATAGCCAGTCTGCGAATTCCAAACCTCCAACAACACCAACAAATGCCACAGAGTCTTTAAAACACGGACACTCGTCAACCGGGTTTACATGAGCAAACAACAGGAAGAGTCCAAGGGCTATATTGCAAACAGGGTACCACCAATGCAATAGCAGAGTTTCCATGTAATCACGAACCCAAAGTCTCACTACAAAAACGGCAGCTCCAATCACTATCCCACTTTCAATATCAAAAAGCCCGTGCATACCACTGTACACTCTTCCAACAGTCAGTGTCGCATAGTACAAGAAAAGCAGCAACATCGCGCCAATGCTTTGTGTCCACGTCATTTCCCCCTTGACTTCATAAAAAATGTAGTATATCATGAATAAGGTCACAGCAGTGGCATTGGCCGTGTGCGATGATGGTGCACCGTACTCCTTCGTTGTATATGGACTATGGGTGATTCTTTGTAAAGGAGGGGATCTGGGTCTTGGCAAACAGCAAAAATCTTTAACGTACCCTGACGCGTAAATTGAATAACCCAGTAAGAAAACTAGATCTCTTGCAGTCTTGGAAAAGCAAAGCCACCGCGACATTGGCAAACATAGAACATAGAACGTGTGAGACCCAAGGTTGGCCGTGTGTATAAAGTATTCGTCTAAAAATTTCGTCCTGCAAAACTGTTGGAACCTGAACAGCACCGGCGTTTCTTCAACCACAAAGGGAACTAAAAACTCGCGGATCTTGAATCTCACATACGACATGTGCGGTTTATAATGATCTGCAGCATGATTACCTGGATCTGCATATTGGTGCTTTGCGTTTGACTTTTTTGCCTCTTGGATTAGTTCCTGAGGTTTAACGTTTCCTCCCTTGCCTCTTCTAGTTGTTCCCATTATGGTAATGTTTTACGTGATTTGCTTGAGTTTTCCCTTTCTGTATGTTTTCACGTCTAAACTGACGTGTGGGATGAACACGCATTGATGGGAAATCTCTTACAACCCAACTCTCGTGATTGTTTTTTTGTTTTTTTTTTTTTTTTTATTTAATCCTATTCTTATTTTTTTACTATAAAATCCGCACTAGAGTTTCCATCCCATAGCGTCAGTAAGTAGAAAAGCAAATATTTTTTTTTTTCTTAAAAAAAAAACGTCGCGTCGCAAGAAACTATTTGCGCCTTCTGAAAATGTTCCTGAAAAAGTTGGAATCAAACTCGGAAAAAATTGTTTTGTCCCGAAATTGTAGTGCGGACCCGATCGTGTTTTGCAAAGCAATACCAAGAAAGATTACAGCTCATCGCCGGAGAAAGTGTACTGATGTGTATTTTTATGAATTATCGGTAAAGGTTGGGCTTCACTTCAAAGAACAACAAAAACCCAAGGTGGCTACTCAATACACATGGATCACACGACACCAATGGAAGGAAGCACGCATGCAGATGTGGAAAACAGGTCAAGATCTTCCACTAAGCATTCTTACAGGCCAAGAGCGTACACCATGCCACATTCTATTAGTTCTGGCCAGATAGAGGACTATTTTGCAGACAAGCAAGAAAACAAACAGCATGACATTAAGCAAACTTTGTCTAAAAAATTCGATCAGACGTGGAGCACGGTTGACAGTGACGAGAACATTGCCCTACAGCAGCAAAATATACAAAACACAGAATACGGAAAGGATACAGAATTGCTTTTTGAACCATTGTCTCCCATTTTTTCTCCTGCTTTTCAAGCGCTGTCAACTTCTGTGTTTAGCAGAGACACTTTTTCTCAAAAAAACCACTCAACCATGCTGGAGCAAACCTTAACATTGACAAATAGTTCTGAAAATGTCGATATGGATTACAAATTGGTGGGAAAACGCAAAAAAAGAAACATGAAGATTGTTATTTTGGGAGACTCGCAAGTTGGAAAGACAACTTTGCTTTGGACCTTTACGAGAAAAAAATACCCAGTTGCACAAGAAATTGTTGTGCCGCGAGTGTTTGAAAATTATGTAGTGACCGTTCAGCTGGAAAACATTGATGCAAACACTCCAATAAAGAATGGTAAACCTCATGATGCGGAGTCGATCGATCTAGTACTTTGGGACGTGCCCGGTGTACTCGAGTCCCAGAGTGGCACAGACACCAATGTCAGTCTTTCCAGACCTTTGGCTTACAACAATGTTGATCTAGTTATAGTGTGCTACTCTTTTGACAATTTGGAAAAGAGTTTCAACAGTGCAAAGGAGTTGTGGATACCAGAAGCTCGGCATTTTTGTGTTGGGGCACCTATTTTTCTGGTTGGACTGAAGAACGATGTGATTGGTTCTAAAGTACCTAAACATATGAAACAAAAAATTGAAAAAATCGAAAAAATTGACAAAGCCCTAATGGCCAACAAAAATAACCAATTTCAAAATGTTGTGAAACACATCAAATGTAGTTCCAAAAATTTGTACAATGTCGATGTGCTATTCCACGAGGCAATGCAGGACATCATAAAGAGAAACCAGACATCAACTCAAAAGCGTACTGCATCTCATACAACTCAACCCAAAAATACTAGCAAACACAGGGGCAAACAGTGTATACTCATGTAAGTAATGTCTATGGTGAACATATTTCAGTCCCTATTTTATTCAAACGACACAGAAGCGTTTTGCACGAGGTCACGCGACTTAGAGTTTTCCTCTCTTTGTACTTCACATTTCTTTTTTGTGTATGGTTTTTCTTTTTGTTTATCATTTGTCTTCGCATCGACAAATCGAGATGAAGATTTGAACGCCCATCTGATCCACTGATAAGAGGTATTTCATGTGCAACAGTTATTTGATGTACTAACTTTGTTGAACCAACGAATGTTTCGCTTGGCAAGCCAGCTGAAAAGAGGTTCAAAAGTTACCAACTTGTTTTTGTTGCATAGAAATCATACATCCACCAGTTTGTGCAAACCAAAAATGACCGAAGTTTCCGCAAACGCAACAGCTCAAATGGCCAAAAGTAGCAAAAATGAATCAATTGAATCAAACAATGGCCCAAACTTGAAAAAAATTAAATTGGAAAACGCCATGGGTGCCAAGAAAGCCAATAATTCAAGAAAAAAACTGAGAAAGTTCAAACCAAAAAAATACGATTCTACATCTCCACTGGGTGTCTTACAAAAAGAGATTGAAGAATTGTTGCAAGAGCACGGGTTGAAAGAAAGCGATGTTTCTAATGACGTTGCATTAGTCATCAATAACGAGAACAAAGCGGAAGTCGATGCAGTCTATCACACAATTGTGCAGGACGTGAATGTTTTGAAATTCTGCAGTAACGGTGATGGTCTAGCCCTTATTCCCGGGTCTCCGTTCACTGATCGTACTCACAGAATTGTGACTATTCCATTTGGGATTCCAGGTGACGTGGTCACAATTAAAATATTCAAAACTAATCAAATGTACTCGGAGAGTGATCTTTTGGAAGTGCAAAAGCCCTCCGTTATGCGTGACGATTCCTTGATCAAATGTGACAAATACTTTGGAAAGTGCTCAGGATGCCAGTACCAAAATATTACTTACCAAACGCAGTTGAGTTTGAAAAGACAGACGATTGAAAATGCTTACAAATTTTTTGCCAACAGTAGTGTTAATCCTGAAAGCGAGTCTTGTGAACTATCACTGGAAAAGTACCAAGAGATGTATGCCTCTAAAATAAGAGATACCGTCGGCTCGCCATTACAGTATGATTACAGAACTAAATTGACTCCTCATTTTGATATCTCGTTTTCACTAAGCAAGAAGTTAAGAAAACAGGCACAGAATGGCTCAACAACAACCACAACTGAAAAAATCGAATTTGAAAGACCAAATTTGGGATTTGGTGTAAAGGGAAAACCAACATGGAGAAAGTTTGCAGACCCATCCGTGGCCAACTGCAAAGGCAGTGTTTTGGACATTGAAGAATGTGTCATTGGGACCCCTGTTGTGCAGGAAGGTTTGAAGAGAGAAAGAAACAAATTTTTGAACGAATATAAAAACTACAAAAAGGGGGCAACCATTTTGTTAAGAGAAAATACGGAGTTTGTAGATCAACAAGAAAAGGAAGAAGTTGCCAATGCAGATTCCAAAGTTGTGAAAACCTGCGTGACCAATCCAAAACAAATTGTTGTTGAACTTGTCGATGGGTTCAAATTTGAGTTTATTGCTGGTGAGTTTTTCCAAAACAACAACTCCATTCTGCCGCTAGTCATCGACCACGTGAAAAAAAATCTTGTGATCTCACAGGATAGTTCCAAGCCAAGATATCTTGTTGATGCGTACTGTGGGTCAGGGCTTTTCAGCATAACGTGTTCTACCAACGTGAACAAAGTCATTGGTGTTGAAATATCCCAAGAAGCCGTGAAATTTGCAACCAGAAACAGTGAATTGAATAAAATCGGAAACTGTAAGTTCATTGCTGGAGAAGCACAAGAAATATTTAAAGAAATTGATACACCAGCAGACCAAACCTCGGTCATATTGGATCCTCCAAGAAAGGGCTGCGACGAGGTTTTTTTGAAACAGCTGAGCGAATACAACCCTGCCAAGATTGTTTACATTTCTTGTAACGTGCATTCACAAGCAAGAGACGTTGACTGGTTTTTGAAAAAATCAGCCAACGGCCATTTGTACAAGATCGATTCCATTCAGGGATTCGATTTTTTCCCACAAACACACCACGTTGAAAGTGTTTGTGTGTTGAGCAGAGTTTGATTTATGATATTTTCCACCTATGGAGCACAATACTCTTCTGGTAAAAAATTGACTTATTTATTGGTATACATATGAGATTGAAACAAATTTTTTGGGAGGACAGCACCTGAGGCGTTCCAAAAGATAGTTTTAACCTTTTGTTTTTCCGTTTTTTTTCCAATTCTCTTAAATGTTTAATTTTTATTTGTGACTTTTAAGTCTGCCTCTTACACCCATACATTTGCAAATGTGTATTTTTTTGTGTTTTTCAGAAATGTGGGTTTTTAATAATCTTTTTTTGTTTGTATTTTAAAAAAAGAGTTTCTCTTTTATTTATTTTTTTTGGGCTGGACCATTGCCTGCCTGCTCAGAAGCTTATTGACACAATGTTTTTCCTTTAATCTTAAACTTTTTAGACTTGAACTGTCGAAATCTAGCAACATACGCTTAAGCTAAAATATACAATTGAAATGATACGCTCCCAAATAGTAACATTTCTACGTATTAAATGATACTATAATAAAGCTGTACTTTTTCATTTCCTACGACTTGCATGGATCCTGGTCATTCACTGCGGCAAAACTGGCCCAACCTAGCATTTAATAAGTAGCACGTGACTAATTTAGGGGAGCAAAATACAAATGGAGAGAAATCTAAAACACCAGACGCACGTGATAAAATAACTTAAATAGAAATAGAAATAGAAGGTGTGGGTGTTTATATATACATAGATTATCATTATTTTTTTTTTGCTTAGAAATATTTTCGTATTTCACGATGTTGTAGTTGATTTGTTTTTTTAGCTTCCAAAAAAATTCTCCAAAATAGTTTCTTTTTCTTGGTTTTATCTGAAATTTTTCCACTGTTTTCTTCTTGCCCTCTTGGACTTTGAATTTAGAATATGTTACCGAGTATTGATGCTTAGAGCTTCAACTGATCCATTTGGTAGCAATGGTTTACTCGGATGATTGCTACTACTAATTTTTTAAGCATGATGCGTGCTGTCATGGCGTTTGGGCTGTTATTATAGCAACTTTGTGATACAGACTTTTTCTACACTATAATTTTTCAAAAATGCCTGTGCATGTCTTGTTTTTAAAAAGCATCTAGAACGAAAAAGAAACACATATCCATATCATAAACAGCAACACATAAGCAGTCACCATGGAAAACGAAAGAGGTCAACTAGTATGTTATTAGCATAATTATGACATTGGGTGTTGTCAGCACACCTCCTGGTACCAATATAAAGTTATTGAAGAATGCAATCAAAGAGAATAGAAGTTTTTCAGATGGGAACACGAAGATAGAGCCAATAGACAGAAACCACTTACGAAGCAGAATTTGTGAACGAAAAGAGAGACTATCATGATGTTATTTTGAAAAGGGGGAATGAGCATGAATCATTTTCACATGGTCATTTAATGTTCAGACAAGGATCTTGTGGTTTAATTAGATACTAGGATGATATGGGGAAAAAAATAAAGAAAAAAGCATGTCAAAATTACAGCAAAAGAGTGTTTGAGTAACTGAGCAACTGAGCAACTGAACAACTGAACAACTGAGCAACTGAACAATTGAGCAACAGATAAGTGGTCATTAGTATCTAGGATAATCTTGTTTAGAAAGCCGTATATTTTCTGTTACATTTGGATGCTTTGTGGTACATCATTAACAAGCCCTATTATCAATCCGCTCGAAACAAGGGAGAAGAGAATACTGCATACCTTTGCATTGCTTGTCCATAAGCACAAGGCACATCAGTCGACCGCTTCATGTTCAGTGATAGGTTTGAAGTCTAATACCATAACCCCTTTCCCAATTACAAGACACAAATGACCTAATCAAACAACAATGCATGTTATTGTACTTGATCAAGATATGGACATTTCGAGTTTGCGTGAAATTTCAAAACAGTTTGCAAACATCCAGTTGTTTCCATCCCTCCAAGATTCTATTTTTTTTTTTTGATTGATTCAAACAAATTTTTAAAGAAATTATTTTTTACTAACATATCTTTGTTTTAATTTTACTTATTGAAATCAAAAGAACAAAATTCTGCGGGAAGCAAAGAGTCTTTTCCAAATTTTGTTTTTCAAGATTATTATAATTGAAGATTTACTCTTATTTCTAACAGGTTGAATTATACATTCCAAGAAAATGTTCTGCCACCAACAGAATCATCAAAGCTAAAGATCACGCTTCTGTTCAAATCAACATTGCTAAAGTTGACGAAGAAGGTAGAGCCATTCCAGGTGAATACATCACTTATGCTTTGAGTGGTTACGTCAGAACCAAAGGTGAAGCCGATGACTCTTTGAACAGATTGGCCCAAACCGATGGTTTGTTGAAAAACGTCTGGTCTTACTCCCGTTAAGTTCCCTTTAGTTTTTTTTTCTGAAAAAAAGAAAAAAACGATTTCTGTGTTTCTATCATTTGGTATGTTTTTGACCAGTTGTTGAAAATACACTAGGAACCTGAAACTTTTTATACATGTCAAAAAAATTATATAACTTACATCAGCTTAGATAACCTATAACAAAATCTTTAAAAAATAAAAATAGGCGTAAAGGATAGGTCCAGGCATCTTGACCTTCTATTCAATGACATTCAGTTTCTGTGATGAGCGAAAATGCAGTGTATATTTTTTCCAGCTCAATTGATAAAACTACCAAAAGTCACCGAAATGAAACAAAAAAACCCAAACAAAAACAAACCAGGAAAAACGAAAAAATGCGGGCCGCGATGGTACCCCGCCAATAATATCTTATCTTTGTTTTAGATAGGTCGCTGGAAAATGGTTGAACAACAAACGTAAGCCTTGTGCCTGGCGGTAATATCTGTCATTATCTGGTCTCAAAGAATTTAGTAAGCGACTTTGTGAAAAAAGTACTAAACAACAAATCAATATATCACCAACGACCTTAGCAATGAAACGAAAGGTGGCGATTGTGAACTTGTTGTACCTGGATGAATCTCACGAGTCAGACTCCAAAATTTTTATGGAATATTATAATAGCTGCGTTACCCAGGCAAAACAAGTACAAATGGGAATTGTGGCGGAGCAGTTAAAATACTTGTCTTTTTCTGATAACGGTTTGAGTCAGCAGACGTATAATATCGAACAGATACTAATTTTAAATCAGTCAGCTTATACTTTTTTGAAGCAATGTCCACTCTCTTTAAGAAAAACAACTGCTTCCCACCACAACTCAACAAATGTCTTTCCACAATCAGACTTATTTGAATATGTCAAAGCTTTGTACAAGGAACGTGTTGTCGTTTTACCTAACAGCAACATCATTAAGTATAAACTCCATTGCTGGTCATTGAAGCATTACGATATGGTGTTATACATGGATTTGGATATGTACTTTAAAGAATTTGCTAATGTTTTGGATATATTCACTCAATATGGTATTGACTCTGCGGTTCAACTTAAACCTGACCAAATAGTAGCAAGCACGGAGAGTACCTGGTGCGACATGTTTAACACGGGATTGTTTTTAATTGTTCCAACGCAAAAAAAGCATGCGGAATTGGTGCAGTTTGCACAAAACACAGAGAGTATTGATACAAAGGATCAAGGTTTGTTGAACCAGTATTTCAACCCTTATTTTCAAGACAGCCCAGCTTATGCAACAAAGCTAACTGCTACTAACAAAGAAAGTAGTACGTGGGTAAGACTGTCTTACTGTTTTAACGTAATGATGACACCAAGAATCCATTCTAATGGTGTTACCTCTGGATATGATGCGGGACAAACGTTTTTGTATAGCATTGAAGAAGGGTGGTGGAACAAAAACGGATCAGTAAATCAAAATTTCAATGCTTCTAGAGCCCAGAACAAAAAGCTTTTTGAAAGGTTTGTTGACAAGACCAAAATTGTGCATTTTATAGTGAAACCATGGAGTATTGGCATCGAGTATCTAAAGCCAAAAGACAATCAAGAATACAACCCCAATGATTTCTATATACAGTGGCACCGTGTTTACGAACAAAACGTCCCTTTGGAAATTAAGCGCTATCCGGTCAAAGCCATAAAAATTTGTGCACTCAAAGAGTTTGTTCAAAAGTGTGACATTGATACTCATAAGAAGACTGAAACACAAACCCTGAAAAAAAACACTGCACGAAACACACATACTCAAATTGAAAATCAACCAGATAAAATTCAAAGTACAGCACAGGATGATTCTTCATCAAGAGCATCTCGCTTGCCAGGAAAGAACCGTTTGCATGAAAGTCCCAGCACTGCCACCCATTGTAAAGACAATTCTTCTGCTCCACCGATAGTTCAACCTCCAGTTTCACGGCTTGAAAAAGCTGTCAATGTCGTGGAAACAAATGCAAAGGATACCTTGTTTCCCTGGTGCCAGTACAAAGACTATCCTAAACCTACGAGAACTTTTGATTAGTTTCAAAAATCAGTCACCCGGATGATTTATATCTTCTCAACCGGCCACAATTTACAAACGTTTATGTGTGTGTGTGTGTGTGTGTAATTTTTGGGTGTTTTTTTTATTTTAGTTTTTTTTGCCAAACATTTCTTTTTTGGGATTTTCCACTGTCTTTCTTTGAGTTTTCATAAAGTTTTTATTTTTTGCATTTTGCATTTTGCATTTTGTGTTTTGAAGCTTTATGAATGAGGTAGAAAAACCTCGAGATTTTGTAATATTATGGTTGTTGAGTTGAAATTTGAAGTTTTCCGAGTTTAGGTTGTGTAAAAGATGCAACTCTTTCTACCATTTTTTGACACTTGCATTCAAAGAACTATGATGTTTGTTGGTATGGTTTCTATAGTATGATCTTTGTTTTAGTTACCTAATGACACTTTTTGCTCCTTATATCATCATCTCCTGCGAGCCTCTTTAATAATATAGTAATTATTGCTACACCTTGTCGTGCTACCCATTCACTCTTATAGTTGCACTCAGGTCTTTTCAATAGCAGAAACTAAAGAATCCATAGACATTCCCAAAGTACACATAACCCAAACACACACACACAAGATGTCCGGCGGTATCCAAGAAATTGACTCTAATTTGGTTGAATCCAACTATGACAAAGTTTTCCCAACTTTCGACAGTATGAACTTGAAAACTCCATTGTTGAAAGGTTTGTTCGGTATGAACTTCAAAGACCCATCTGAAATTCAAAAAAGAGCTATTGTTCCAATTGCTGAGGGTCACGATGTTTTGGCTCAAGCTCAATCTGGTACTGGTAAAACTGGTACTTTCTCTATTGGTTGTTTGCAAAGAATCGACCCAGACTTGAAACAAGTCCAAGCTTTGATTTTGGCTCCAACCAGAGAATTGGCTTTGCAAATCAACTCTGTTATTTCTTCTTTGGCTAAATTCTTGGATGTTAAAATCCACCCATGTATCGGTGGTACTTCTCACCAAGAAGTTGTTCAAGGTTTCCAAGACGGTGCTCAAGTTGTTGTTGGTACTCCAGGGAGAATTTTCGACATGATGCAAAGAGGTTTCTTGAAAACCCAACACATGAAAATGTTCATCATGGATGAAGCCGATGAAATGTTGTCTTCTGGGTTCTCTGAACAAGTCTACAATATCTTCACTTTGTTGCCAAAAACCACTCAAGTTGTTTTGTTGAGTGCCACTATGCCAAGTGACGTTATCAAAGTCACTGCTGAATTCATGCAAGATCCAATCAGAATTTTGGTCAAAAACGAACAATTGACTTTGGACGGTATTAACCAATACTTTGTTGATGCTGGTGATGAACAAAGTAAATTCGACATTTTGACCGAATTGTACGCTGCCATCTCTGTCACTCAAGCCGTTATCTTCTGTAACACCAGAAGAAGAGTTGAAGAATTGACCGCTAAATTGACTGCTGAAGATTACACCGTTTCTTCCATCTACTCTGACTTGACTCAAGAACAAAGAGACACCATTATGAAAGAATTCAGAACTGGTTCTTCAAGAATCTTGATCTCCACCGATTTGTTGGCCAGAGGTATCGATGTCCAACAAGTTTCCTTGGTTATCAACTACGACTTGCCAACCAACAAAGAAAACTATATCCACAGAATCGGTAGAGGTGGTAGATTTGGTAGAAAAGGTGTTGCTATCAACTTGATCACAGAAGCTGAAGCTGGTGCTTTGAAAGAATTGGAACAATTCTACTCCACTCAAATTGTCGAATTGCCAGAAGATATTACTGAATTGTTTTAAACCTGATTGATTTGAACTACACATTTCATTTTTTTGCTGTATTATGAACTTTTCTTGGGGGTGTTTTTTTTTTCCTCCTCAACAAACTCGTTCAAAATCACCAATAGAAAAGAGCATCAATCAAAGTTTATCACTAATTTAGTATAATTAGGTTTACATTATTGTTTTTTTCAACTTCTTTAATTGCCAATACTCGTACAGATATATGTATATATGTGTATGGTAGTTTGTTGTTTAAATTGACTGTATGTTTATGATTATTCATGTATATCTCATTCTGTACATGCATATATACATATATATATTAATTATATTGATTATATTAATTATGTTTAGTATTACTTGTTTCTTGTAGACCCACTGGTGTAGGAAAGGGGAAATGAGATTTGTGGATTTTAAAGCTTGAGGTATTCTTCCCTGTGATCACATGACTGCGTGTAGGCTGGTATTCAAGACAAGTTTCTTTTTTCTGCTTTTGGTTACAACAAAGTAATTTTGGAAAAATTCCAACAATACTCAGATGCTCATGCCTCATCTCGCAAAAAACAGCTTCAAACGTAAAAAAATAGTGAAACAGCAAATCCAGACATACGTTCAAGATGAGTCAAGCGTCCAAAGCACTAGCTTCTCTTTTGCAGCATTACAACACTGATCCTGAGTTGGCAAACGACAAAACAATCAACCTTATAGTCAATTTCCAATCCGCAACGGACATCAAGTCTCCAATTCGCAATGTTTCTATTCACAAATTTAAAAACGTGCCTATTGTTGTGTCGATACCTAACAAAATCAACAAGAAAATCAGAAATGTGGAAATTTTGATGATCACCAAGAATCCAAGCACATTTTACATTGAGAAATTACGTGAGTGCGACGCTTTGTTGCCTAAAACTTCTATTGAGCTGGAAAAGGAACTAGAAAATAAACGTGTGTATGCGAAATCGTCTTGGAGAGATTCGCCTAACTTGAAGAGCAACATCAAAAACTTAGGGCCAAAGCTTAGAACAGCACAGGAGGGGAAAGCAGTGATATCAAATACAAAAGACTTGCAAGCTACCAAATCGCAGTTTGTTGATAACAGTGATTCGAGCGAGTTGTTTTCAAAAATCATGAGTGTTAAACAACTCAAATCTATGTCCAAGTCGAAGGAGTTCAACAATCTGTTAAAGACACACGAATACATTATTGCCGATCAAAGAGTCGTGCCTGAGATTACAAAATTGTTCCCACAAAAATCACGGAAACAGCCATTCATGATTAGATTGGCATCTGCTGATTCTAAGAAAAGAGACATTGAAAAAAAGAAGAAATTTGCAAAAAAACACAACCATTTGAACAAAATGGAAAAGGCCGAGTTGGACAGCATGGATTTGAAGTTTGTCTTTTCTCAAGTGAAAAGCATCACCAAAAACACATCGTGCGTGCTGCCATTGATTGCTACAACTATCAACAAGTATGACAAGTCGCTAAAAGAAAAGTCGGTCGTGGATCTGAATTTCATTATTGGGAAACCTAACGTGCACTCTGTTGAAGAGATGGTGCAGAACATTGAGGCCATAGTCAAATATATCAATGAGAATTTGTTGAAATCTGGATCGCAAATCAAAGGCATGACTGTTAAAACAGATAATTCTCAAAGTTTGCCGATTTTGTAATCTTTTATGTACATTTATAGAAAACTAACGGTTGCAAAAGTGAAAAGCGTTTTGAAAATAAATGGAGTAAGAAAAAAATAAAAAAATAAAAATAAAAAAATAAAAATAAAAAAATAAAAAAAAAATAAAATAAAAATCATTCAAAAACTTTGTAAAGCACGCGTTGAGAAAGGTAACTTATAAAATACATTGAAAACTGCATCTAGAAAACTCTACGAAAAAAGTAAGCTCAAAAATAAATGAAGGCAATTGTGGTGCGAGGTGTCCTGCTTTTATTTGGTATAATATGTTTTTTTGCATTAAATTATTCAAGAGTGTTGTCGAATCCAACAAACAGCTCATCCAGCAAAAGTTTGCAATTTCAAGTACGATCAAATGAAATTAAAGACAGATGGATAACGGAAAGACGCTCAAGGAAGATATCTGCGCACGACGTAAAACCCAGCTCCAACACCTATGTTGATGGTTTTGATGAGACAAGGTATATGAACGAGCAAGGAGATCAATCGCTTGTTTTTCAGATGGGTTCTAGAGTGCCCGTGGATTGGAAACCTAAATTTAACGATTCGTACTTGGATTTTCTCCACAAGGGTCACTTGGATATAAAAGAGTTCAACAATTTCAATTCTGAACTTGATGATTGGTTGTTCTACGTGACGGCGTACCATTTTCAAATTAAACTTCCTGAAGTGCTTACCTTGTTTGGTAGGCCTGATTCTCCATATTTTTCATACACAGTGTACAAGCCGCCGTTTGTGGAAAACCGGAACAATACAATTGCAAAATCGTGTATATTGATGCTTGTTCGGAACATTGAGCTTGAAGGTGCATTGCAAACCATCAGAAGGTTGGAGGATCGATTTAACAAGGACCACAAGTACGATTGGGTATTTTTGAACGACGAGCCGTTTACTCTGGAATTTATCACTGCAACGTCTGCAATGTGCTCTTCTTCCAAAATCAAATATGGGATGATTCCTCGAGAGTTGTGGAGTGTGGTTCCTGATCACATCGACATGGAAGAAGCAAACCGTCGAATGGAGTCTATGGAAGCACAAGGTGTTCTTTATGGTGGGTCTTTGTCGTATAGACACATGTGCCGCTTCCAATCAATGAGTTTTTACAAGCATCCGGCTGTTTTGGAGTACAGGTACTATATGCGGACCGAACCGGATGTCGACTACTTTTGTGATTTCAACGAGTATGATCCTTTCAAGCTCATGGAGCTAAAGAGGAAAAAGTATGGGTTTGTGATATCGATGTATGAGTACGAGGACACCATACCGACTCTTTGGGAGTCTGTTGAAGAGTTTATTGAAGAAACTGCTTTAAAGGAGGGAACCGATGAGTTTGCCGTTGGAGATGGATTCCAGTTTTTGACCGATGATCAGCTTATCGACAGGGGCAATGCGAATAACATGAGGAGTGCGCAGAAAGTGGTGGACACTTTGAATGGAGATTACAATTTGTGTCATTTTTGGTCCAATTTTGAAGTTGGTGACATGGATGGGTTTTATCGTACATCAAGGTATAATTCATTGATGGACTATTTGAATTTGGAAAAACCAGGTTTTTACTATGAACGGTGGGGGGATGCTCCTGTTCATACTATTGCAGCAATGCTTTTTTTGAACAAAACAGAGATTATACATTTTGACACATTGGGATATTTTCATGCGCCGTTTGGAACGTGTCCATTGAGTGAAAACACGCGTTTGCAGCAAAAGTGTTTGTGTGATCCTCAAAACGAATACAACATAGACATTGAGCCACATAGTTGTCTTATGAAATGGTGGAAAAACGGTGATGGCAAGAGGTTTTTGGTGTGAGCGTAATCAACTTTTGTTTTTTTTTTTGCTATTTTTTTTTTTTTTTTCAAAAGTTACTCGTGTGTAATTTATTTTCCTACGTTTGTTTTTGTTTGGGAATATAGCTTTTATTGTGGAAATATGTTGGTTTGGGTTTAGTTTGAAAGTCGAGAAGGTCAAAGATCGTGGCACAACCTGCTGTTTTATTTATTGACAAGTATGAGCTAAAAAAAAAAATATTTTAACAAAAACTGGTTTGTTTGAGTTTTAGTAGCTGGTTATGCAAAAGGGTTGCTATCGATTTTGTATATTATGGAGATTAATTCAAAAAGTGAATTTGGATCATATCTGGAAGAGTTTTCATTGCGAAAGCAAAAGGTACAAGGGAAAACTTTGTAATGGCTTCTTTTCTATTGCGAATCACTATAAAGTTGTGATGCAAAGTGGCTTTGTTTTTGGAGTCATCAGTACTTCAAAGTTATGTCGATAGTAGGCATTTAACTGAACCAAGATGATTTGTTGAACTAAGCTGAACTACAACAAAAACGTTTCCTACTGCGAGGTCCTTGAATTTTATGGATGAGAGAGTGGGCCGCATATTTGGGTATTTGCCGTGTTTGGTAGATGTGATCACAATAAAATAAAAAAGTACCATCATTCTGCTTTTGTTTACGAAGCATCAACCATGATCGACATTATCAAGAGTTTATTATAAAAAGCTCGGTATGTATTTTCGAATGGGCTTTGTTTATGTGTATATTTTACACTTTTTTTTACGTTAACATGCGTGTACAAAATGATATACACTAGTATATAGCAGTTGAAAAATTTCGGTTTGTTTGTCTTGGGATGGGTTGGATTGAAGCAGAGTCTGTGTAAAGATAGTTAAAATCTACTCATAATTACTCAGACTCACTAAGACTCACTAAGACTCACTTAGACTCACTCAGACTCACTAAAATAACACTCGCTTCGCTCGTGTTAGTTTTCCTCGTGTTAGTTTTCCTCGTGTTAGTTTTCCTCGTACTATTTTCCTTGTGGCTTTTATTCAATACAATGTCTCCAAATTATTCAATTCTTTTAAAATTCTTTCTAAATCTTCGTCGTTCAATTTATTGGTCAAACTTGGAATCAAAGTTTTCGCTTCATCTGCATCTTCACATGATATACTGCCCAATTGTGCAATTTCAAACGGATGCAATTCTGTGGATTGTTCATTTCCATTCAGATGGCCTGCACCATAATGATTTTGTCCTGGAACTGAAAAAGAACTATTATTGGTATTGGTATTATTTGTACTAGCACTTCTTAATAACTGTGCAACAGCAGTCACTGTTTCTGGGTCTCTAAATCTGCTAAAATTGGCAAGATAAATTAAAGTTTGTTTTAAAGCTTGGTTGTTGACTGGTCCAATGACCGCACCACTACTGGTTGCGGCACTTGTTCCTGGACCACCGGTATCTTTTATACTACTATATTCCAAAACTTTATCCACATTTTGTAGTTCTTGTTCTACACTTTGTTGATTTCCAAAAATTTCATTTTCTTCGTGTTTATCTGTTGTTGTAATTGATGTTGAAGATGTATTATTTATTTTATTTGTGGCCGTGTTCAATTTGAAAAATTCTCTTCTTTCTTGTAATGCTTCTCTGATCACCAATCTTGCTTCACTCAAATTCAATGCCATCAATTCTTCTTCTTCACCTTGATGATTCACTTGTTTCAATTGGAATTCATCTCCCAATTGTAATAATGCTGCATTTTCTTCTTCAACATCATTGTCTCTTCTTAATGTTCTTCTTTTAGTTAAAAAAGTGGATGTGGAAACATTCATATTGAAGTGTGTGTATTGGGTGGGTGTGTGTTGTTTTATATATATATTTATCTTCCTTGTGCTAATTAATATATATCTTCCTTCTGCTAATCAATATATAAACTTATTTCCATATACTCATGAAATGGTTTATAAATTCATGGTTTAGTTTATTATTTTTTTTTTCTCTTCCTCTTGTATTGACTTATAAATGTATACCATCGCACGTGATATATATACAATTTTGTACACCAATATAACGTCACCCACACACCAACCTTCTTGTTTACTTACCCAGTCATATTGTTTTTTGCAACCCTTTGGCTATGCTGTTACTACTACTACTACCACTACTACTACTACTACTACTACTACTACTACTACTACTACTACTACTACTACTA
>ERZ794936.118-NODE-118-length-56231-cov-33.038967_pt1 | contig 56231 bp, 33 predicted proteins | sample MGYA00511083_ERZ794936 | MGnify/ENA primary metagenome ERZ794936 (study PRJEB30137, sample SAMN04331409) | food metagenome | isolation source: Y2 must sample point D1 replicate A | place: Australia: South Australia | collected 2014 ... | reverse complement strand
TTTTTTTTTTTTTTTTTTTTTTTTTTTTTTTGCTAAGCATTTTCCTTGTAATATTTTTGTACGGCTTTTCCCGCGCTTCGATGGAATAAACGTGAGACAAAGAGACTTGAATTTATAAATATGTTTCCTGAAAATTGGAAACTAATAACAAATAAAAAGTATCAATTAGTAAACAACAAAAGTGTTTCGGGGTTAAAAGAATCAAAAATCACACTCAGCCTAACAGATTATTCAGTTTCCAGCATACTTTTCAAAACGCAAGAAACAACCAAAAAGATAGTGTCCTACACACACAAACTGGTATCAGTTGCACCAAATTGAAACGGAATCAACATCTTTAGGCACAAAGTGCGCTGCTAGGAAAAAACACAATACACAAAGGATCATGAAAAGGTTTGGGTCTAAACTCCAAGGAAGAAAGTTTTCCAGAAGTAGTGTCATTCACGAGGAGTCACCATCACTTTCAAGTGCGGGGCCTCTTCAGGGATCTCCATACAGGAACGCAATAGCCGGAACAGCACTCGCGGGAGAATTTGAGCCATACCTGGTGGACATGGACCTGAATAGCCGAACAAAGTCTAATGTTACCACACAGGCGGAAGCCACTAATAGCACACTTGAAGTGGACAATTCCCAGATAGAATTGGACAACTATTCCACAAGAGAAGGGCCTGTGGCTCGAAACGAGACCAACGAGCTGTACCAATCAAACACCGAATATAAGAACGATAGTTTTTCACAAGAACAGCAACAGAACCTGCAAGAGGAAAACGTTGACTCAAGGGCATTTCTTTCACCACAACGCTTGAACTATTTTGAAAAGATTCGTTATTTTTTTTCTGATTTGCAAAAAGCAGTCTTGAACAGATCAACACTGCCGCCTACAGCCAATGGTAGACATATTCCTCTTTCTTTGGATAAAGAGTCTATTGTTTATCAAGACTTTCATTTTGATTCTGAAAAGCACCTTTTGATGGACGAGAGAAAAAAATACAAAAAACCTTATTGCGATAACGTGGTAACGTCTTCAAGGTACAACATATACACTTTTTTCCCCAGACAATTGTATGCACAGTTTTCGAAGCTTGCAAATTGCTATTTTATGATTGTTGCCATTTTACAAATGATCCCCGGATGGTCCACAACCGGGTCTTATACAACAATTATTCCGTTGTGTATATTCATTGCAATTAGTATGGCGAGAGAAGCGTATGACGATTACAGAAGACACAACCTAGACAAAGATGAGAATTTGAAAAAAACAAGGATATTGTTCAAATCAAAACAAAATAACCAATTTGAAAAATCGAAAAACAAAAATCCTGATGTAGATTTGCTTCCCAATATTGATCACTCGTTGAAAACAGAAAGTGAAAACCCAACAGATTATTTTACTAACGTGCAATTGTTGAAATCAAGACATGATATAGAGTACGTTCAAACCGAATGGCGTAATCTAAGAGTAGGGGATTTTATTTATTTGAAAAATGACGATTGGATCCCAGCAGACATGATATTGATATGTTCTGATGGAAACAACAACGAAGTTTTCGTAGAAACAATAGCTTTAGACGGTGAAACCAACTTGAAAACGAAAAACCCACACCCAGAAATATCAAAAAGAATGTCAACTGCCACGGGCTTGGTCAATACCCAGGGGAAAGTCACTGTAGAAGATCCAAACATGGACTTATACAATTTCGACGGTAACATCGAGTTATTGGATTCTGTGTCAGGCACATGGGCAAAATATCCAGTAAACTCAGACAACGTTTTATACAGAGGCTCTATTTTGAGAAACACGTTGAACTGTATTGGAATGGTTGTTTATTCAGGGGAGGAAACGAAAATGAGAATGAACGCCATCAAAAATCCAAGAATTAAAGCTCCCAAATTACAAAAAAGTATCAACCTTATTGTGTTTTTCATGGTCTTCATCGTTGCATCAATGTCTTTGTTTTCTTTTCTAGGGTATAAGGTGAATGAAAACAGATTTATTAGCAACAATCGTGCATGGTACCTTATGGAATCTCATGTCACTACTGCAGAGTCTGTCATGGGGTTTATCATCATGTACAATACATTGATTCCATTATCCTTGTATGTGACAATGGAAATCATCAAAGCCATGCAGAGCAAATTGATGGAATGGGATATAGACATGTATTACAAACCAGCAAACATATCGTGCGAATCTAGAACAGCAACCATTTTAGAAGAATTGGGACAAGTTTCATACATTTTCAGTGACAAAACCGGAACACTTACGGATAATATGATGATTTTCAGAAAATTTTCTGTGTGTGGTAGCTCTTGGTTGCACAACTTGGACGAGCTAGACAGCCAAGAAAATGATGAGAATAACCAGCTCGGTCTAACGCAAACATCAACCACGAGCAACTCAAACGTCTCTGTTGTTTCTCAGAGTGACCAAAATTTTGTACAAGATATTTTGACCAGACCCAACTCACTGAGCGCTAAATCTGCAAGAGCAAATCAGGCAGCAAGAATGTCTGGCGTGAGCAATGGGCGAAAATCAATGGGCAGGCCTTCTGTTGAATATAGAAACTATGGATCCACCAACTATACTGGTAGACCTAGTATGGCATCGCACATTCAACGGGCAGAACAGATCGAAGAAGAATCTATCTCTCATACAACAACCAGAAGCTCTGACCACAGCTCCCCAAATTTAAATCCATCAAGCACGAACAATTCCAAAGGAGCCAATGGTAAAGGGATCAAAACAACATTAGAACTGATAAGGTACGTGCAAAGAAATCCAAACACTTTTTTCTCCCGAAAAATCAAGTTTTTTTTGTTATCTTTAGCCTTGTGCCATACATGTTTACCTAAAAGACGTGCTGCCCCAACCAATAACAGTAATGGCGAAGAGCAAAATGACGAGACTTTAGACGATGACGAAAAAATCACAATAGAGTATCAAGCATCTTCTCCAGACGAATTGGCCTTAATTGTTGCGGCAAGGGATTTGGGTTATGTCATGGTGAGCAAGAACTCCAATGTCATTACGATCAAAACTTACCCATCAGGATTTGACAAACCCCCTGTATCAGAGGAATTTGAGGTTTTAAACGTTATTGAATTTAACTCAGACAGAAAAAGAATGTCAGTTTTGGTCAGACCCAGAGCAGAGCCTGAAAAAGTTTTGTTATTATGCAAAGGTGCGGACAATGTTATTTTGGAAAGGTTGTATAATAACAAAGTGGCCAGTGCGAAATCTGCTGAGTTGAATGAGTCTACTAATGAAAGAAAGAAAGAACAAGCAGAACTGGTTTTAGACCAAAGAAAATCTTTGGGAGGCGCCTCTGTAAGACGTTCTGGCCCTTTTAGACCAAGGGTTTCGGTAGATATTGCATCAAGACCAAGCCTGTCTCTTCAACAAGTTAGAAATTCACTATCAAAGCCATACAGTGCTAGACCCTCTTTCAATCCTCACAACAGAACGTCATTTGACACTGGAGTCAACATTAATTCCATTGATGCCTTTGTTGAAAACGTCAACAAAAACAAACAGGATGTAGATGAAATTGCTTTTCAATCAAGAAAGTCTTTACACAAACAACAAAGAGAAAAATACAAAAACACTGCGTTGGGGTCTAATTCAAAAAATTTTGACCTAACTAACAAGACAGACAATATGAACTCTGTTGCAACTTCTTTAGCCAACGCAACGCGCTCTTCTCCAGCTAAAAGTTCTTTGCCGGATACGCCTTCTACACAACTGGGTACGTTTTCTTGTAACAAATTTTCAATTGATCAAACTATCGAATCGTACATTGGTGGACAAGAACTCTGCGAAAATGAAGAGTATGTTATTGAAAGAACCTTGGAAGCCTTAGAGGAGTTTTCAACGGAGGGGCTAAGAACTTTGCTTTACAGTTACAAATGGATTGATCAAACCGAGTACGAAGAATGGTCGGAGCAATATCACGAGGCGAAAACTTCTTTGGTGGAAAGAGCACAAAAGATGCAAACGGTGGGTGAACTGATAGAGAAAAATCTAGTTTTATTGGGAGCCACTGCTATTGAGGACAAGTTGCAAGATGGTGTGCCAGAAGCAATTGAAAAAATCAGAAGAGCTGGTATTAAAATGTGGATGTTGACCGGGGACAAAAGAGAAACTGCAATCAACATTGGGTACTCGTGCAATTTAATTCATGAATACTCAACGGTTGTCATTTTGAGTGAGTCTGACGAAAACATCTTGCTGAAAATCAACACAATGTCACAAGAACTAGACTTGGGCGACGTTGCGCATTCTGTAGTAGTCATTGATGGAGCAACTTTAAAAACTTTTGAATCCAATCCTGTTTTGATGGGTGCTTTTGTGGATCTTTGCACAAAGACCGATGTTGTTATTTGCTGTAGGGCATCTCCATCTCAAAAAGCGCTTATGGTCAGCAGCATCAAGGAGACTGACAAAAACATGGTTACTTTGGCTGTTGGGGATGGAGCCAATGACATTGCAATGATTCAAAGTGCGGACATTGGTGTTGGTATTGCTGGTAAAGAGGGTCTACAGGCATCTAGATCGTCCGATTACTCAATTGGACAGTTTAGGTTTTTGTTGAAGTTACTACTTGTTCACGGCAGATACAACTACTCGAGAACATGTAAGTTTGTTTTGTCCACTTTTTACAAAGAGGCAATGTTTTACGCAACGCAAATGATTTACCAACGGTGGACAATGTTTTCGGGAACATCCTTGTATGAGCCTTGGTCTTTGAGTATGTTCAATACGTTGTTTACCTCATTGCCTGTTTTGTGTATTGGAATGTTCCAAAAAGATTTGAAAGCGTCTACTTTGTTAGCCGTACCTGAGTTGTATACATACGGAAGGCTATCTCAAGGTTTTGGACCGGGAGTTTTTTTCAGATGGTTGACTTTATCTGCGTGCACTTCCGTTTTGATTACTTTTTTGAACCTGGAGCTTTTTGGCAAAAACGTTTTGGTTGACAATTCAATTTATCCAATGGGGTTCATCAACTTTACTGCTGCAGTTTTCATCATCAACATCAAGATACAATTTTTGGAAATGAGAAATCGTTCGCCAATTGAATTTGCGTGTGTCATCATATCCTGTGGTGGTTGGTTGGTTTGGTGTTGCTTTTTACCAGTCATTTATTCTCAAGAATTGGAATACGACGTCAAATATGGATTTTATCATCATTTTGGGAAAGACTACACGTTTTGGGCAACAATCTTGCTAATCATGGCAATTCCGTTATTAGTTGATATGCTTTTCAAAGTTTTGAAAAATTCTTTATGGCCTACTGATTCGGATATTTTTGCTCAGTTGGAACAGGAAGATGAGATTAGGAAAAAATTGGAAATGCAAGCATTTTCAGAATTGGAGCAAGGCTGGACGTGGAATAAGGACCCGAGTACTTTCAGCAGATACACCGACAAAGTCGTTGGTACGATGATACCTAATAAGGTCATAGATAATGTACAAAACACATCTTCTGCTTATTTGAACGAAAGCCACTCATCATCATCATTAGGAATTGGTGACGTTGATAATTCTGCAAACAGGAATGTAGCTGAACAACAAAGAAAAACGCGTAAAAACACTATACTGTCTTTTTACAACAATACAAATCCTAATTTCAACCAAGATTCGTTGTTTGACTCCACCAAGTTTGAAGTTTTGCCAAGCGGTAGAATCATTAAAAAGAGAAGTTACACCAATGATGGGGGGGTTTCAACCGGCGAGGGAAGTGGTAATGACGAAAGTAATTTAAGCAGAGAAAGCAGAAAGTTGAAAAACGCTTTTTCTAAAACTCTGAGATTTAAACTGCAGACTGAGAACGACGAAGATATCGAAGCCATCATTGCAAACAGAATGAAGGATTTGGAATAATTTACTTTGAACCATTCGATTCATGTTTTAGTGTTTTAACAAGGTTGATCATCTATTTTTCCCAGCGTTGCTGGAGAGAAAAGGTATTTATAGAAAAGTGTAACTTTTTGTGTATAATAAAGTTACAATTTTAAAACAGCTTTCCTTTTACTCACATAATTTTTGCGAATTTTTAATAATACACGTGTAATTCCTTTTGTTATGCTTTTTATTTTTATATATATATTTAGAACAAGCCGTTTCAAATGTACGTAACGACTTTTTTTTTCATTCAACCAGCTATGACTACAAGGAAGAATAACATACAGTGGGGTCAAGTTCCAATGAAACTCCTCCATGCACAAGTTCACTATCTCAAAAGCTTTTCAAATACTTGGAACAAAAACAAAAGAAGAAATGGCATGATGATTCTCCATGGCATGAAATCTTCTTCTTGGTTTTCCCTATTCTGTCTTTGTCTTTCTCCAGCAGTTGTAGTAGTGCCGTCTGGATTTCTTCTTCTTTGTGCACCCGATGATCTTGAATGAAATGTTCTTGTTGAAGGATCAAAGGTAAATGTTTGGAACCCATTGCCACCTCCTCCAAATGGACCTCCTCCAAATGGCCCACCAAAGGCAAAATGCTGGAAGAAATCTTCTGGTGAGGCAAAACCCATCCCACCTGGTCCACCAAATGGACTTCCTTGTTGACGGAACGGATCGTTTGTAGATCTGAATGCGCTTCCCGGGTTGCCACGACCTGCAGCAGAGGCGGCGTGTCTATCGTCGGGATCCACACCCAGTTGGTCAAATATTTTTCTTTTCTGTTCGTCGCTCAACACTTCAAAAGCTCTATTTACTCTTTTGAACGCTTCTGCAGCTCTGGGAAACGAGTTTTTATCTGGGTGCAACTTGATTGCCATTTTTCTATATGCTTTTTTGATTTCCAAATCATTGCTTGTTTTTTCTATTTTCAATATTTTGTAAAAATCATGTTTATCATGTTTCAAGACTTCCAAAGTAACGGATTCTTGCTCTTTTGTATATTCTCTTTCAGCCATTTTTATTTTCTATGATTTTATTTGATTTGATATTGTGCAGATTTAATAGGTTTAATTATGTAAAAAACGTATGATGAAGTAATGGTTGGTGTATTTTAAAGATGTGATAATGTAAATGATGGATAAGGATATGAAGATTTTGTTCTGTCGAGATAATATGCTATTTTTCAATATTTTTAGGAACCTGCCTTTTGATGAAAATATGAGCTTTGATATGGTGATAAAGTTTGTTTTTTTTTTTTTACTAAAAATTCAAATTCTTCGTTAACAAGATTTATAAAAAATTTATCAAATGGTTTTTGGGTTGACCTTTTTGAGCTTTCTTGGGTGTTTGAATGTTTATTGGAGTGTCTTTAAAAAAAGCTTTATGATTTGTGTAGTTTGTGTGGTTTGTGTGGTTTGTGTAATCCGTAATATCTGTTTCTGGTCAAACTTGCTCCGAACGTTTATTTTTCCAAAAGCACAGTGGGGTAAATGGAAACAGTGGACGTTTTTTTTTTTTTCTTTCTATTTGAACTCCTCTCTTCCCAAAGCAAGGTTATTAAAGATAGATGTTAGGTGAATGCTGCAAGTACACGATCATCGTTCGACAGATATCCCACCGAAACGGCGAGAAAGAAAGAAAGCAAGAAAGAAAAGAAGATGGCTCAAGAGCGACACAGAATGTGATAGAATTACGAATGTGAAAAAAACGAAAAAAAAAAAACGAAAAAAACTTGCACAAAAAAAACAGAGAGCTGAACAAAAACGAGGTGGATGTACTTAAATAGCATAAATAAGGCAGTGTTAGTTTAAGTTTTTTTTTTTTTTTTTACGAGAAACTTGGGAAAAAAAAAAACCGGAAAATTTTATTTCTTATCGAAGAAAACAAATACGACGCTGACGCTTTGGGCGTCAGTGACAGAAAAGCGTCAACACACACGTGATATAGATATATTTTGAAGAATAAGATGCGACGCGTAGTACATTAAAAAGCTTACCTCATCCAAATGTTGTTGACGCGTTTTTTTCTTATTATTTTAATTGTAACTGCCACCAACACCTTCTTTCAAGGAGCATTTGGGTTGATTAATATCAAGCTGTTCCAAAAAGAATACTCCAAGTACTAAGGCCTTCATCATAAAACGAGAAATCCTACCAACCACTCAACGAGAGAGGAGAAAAAAAAAAAAAAAAAATAAAATGTCCAAAAGACCTAATGTTGGAGAAAATATTGCCCTTTTGAACGAAAATGATGTGGAAATGGGTACCGCTGATGTGGAAACACATTTTACTAACAACAAGCGTTTGAAAAGTTTTGATCACAGCACTCTGAGCGAGCCGTTGAACTCGATCAATTTGATTCCTTCAAACGATTTCGTCAAACACAAAACAACTGGTTACGCTAGTAGCACGCAAGACACTTCTGCCAAAGGGTTAACTAACGCAAATACAGTGTCTTCCTTTGAAAAAGAGTTGCAAACAATGGCCAACATATCTCCTTCAAAAGCGAAAACACCAAATTCAAAACTTAACAACAGACAGGTTTGGAGTAGAAAACCGCTTCCCTTGGACTTTGATTGTTCTACACATGATATATCTTTTCAACAATTGGACGCAGAAGAAGCAACGGTTTCTGGGTTTCAAGACAACAACACTAGTGCAGTTGTGAGATTTTTTGGGGTCACCGATGAAGGACACTCGATCTTGTGTAATGTCACAGGGTTTAAACACTATCTTTACGTGCCTTGTCCACCGGAATTTGATGCTAGCTCTCATAATGTTGAACAAGAAATTGCTAGTTTTTTAAAATCTTTAAACGACCAATATGAAAGAGAAGCCGGGAAAATCGATTCCATAAAAGTTGTTTTAAAGCAAAGTATTTGGGGTTACTCAGGTGATTCCAAATTGAATTTTTTCCAAATTTTTGTCAAAGAACCTTATACAATTCATAAATTAAGAACTGGTTTTGAAAAGGGATACGTTCAATATAACGGTTGGTATTCACAAGGATGTACAACTTACGATAACATTGCCTTTGCATTGAGATTAATGATCGATTGCGGCATTGTGGGTATGTCTTGGATTACTCTTCCAAAGGGCAAATACAGAATGGTTGAAGATCCAATGGACAAAATTTCGCCGGTTCAGTTGGAAGTTTCCATCAATTATAAAGATTTGATTGCTCATCCTGCTGAAGGTGAATGGTCTAAAAATGCTCCAATGAGAATTTTGTCGTTTGATATAGAATGTTCTGGGAGAGTTGGTGTTTTTCCTGAAGCTCAGATAGATCCAGTCATTCAAATTGCAAATGTTGTTAGCAACCAAAGCGAAAACAAACCGTTTGTAAGAAACGTGTTCACGGTCAATACATGTGCTCCCATCACTGGATCTGAAATTTTCGATTATGCAAAAGAAGAAGATATGTTGATGGCATGGAAGAAATTTGTAGTGGAAGTTGATCCGGATGTGATGATTGGTTATAACACTTCAAATTTCGATTTCCCCTACTTGGTAGATAGAGCTCAAGCTTTGGGATTGCATGAATTCCCGTATTTTAGCAGATTATACCATTCTAGACAAAAAATCAAAGATGCAGTTTTTTCTTCAAAAGCTCAAGGGACAAGAGAATCAAAAACAATTAATATTGAAGGAAGATTACAACTGGATTTGTTCCAGTTTTTGCAAAGAGAATACAAGTTAAGATCATATACATTGAATGCAGTTTCTGCACATTTCTTGGGAGAGCAAAAAGAAGACGTTCACCATTCGATCATTACTGATTTGCAAAACGGGGACAGTGAAACTAGAAGAAGATTGGCTGTTTATTGTTTGAAAGATGCGTATTTACCACTGAGACTGCTTGAAAAGTTGATGTCCCTTGTCAACTATATTGAAATGGCAAGAGTCACTGGGGTTCCATTCTCTTACTTATTATCAAGAGGACAACAAATCAAAGTTGTCTCGCAATTGTTTAGAAAATGTTTACAAATCGACACAGTTATTCCCAATATGAACTCGCAAGGGTCAGACCAGCAATACGAAGGGGCAACTGTCATTGAACCAATAAGGGGATATTACGACGTGCCGATTGCTACATTGGATTTCAACTCTTTGTATCCGAGCATCATGATGGCACATAATTTATGTTACACAACTTTATGCGACAAGCAAACTGTGGACAGACTCAAATTGGTGAAAGATAAAGATTATATAATCACACCAAACGGGGATATATTCGTTTCAAGCAAATTAAGAAAGGGTATTCTGCCTGAAATTTTGGAAGAATTGATTGGAGCAAGAAAAAGAGCAAAAAAAGATTTGAAAAATGAAACCGACTCATTCAAAAAAAATGTTTTGAATGGTAGACAATTGGCTCTAAAGATTTCAGCCAACTCTGTGTATGGTTTCACTGGTGCAACGGTAGGTAAATTACCATGTTTGGCAATTTCCTCAAGTGTCACATCCTTTGGGAGAGAAATGATTTTGACAACCAAAAACGCAGTTGAAAAAAAATACTCTTTGGAAAACGGACATACTCATAATGCAGTTGTTGTGTATGGTGACACTGATTCCGTCATGGTAAAATTTGGTACAACAGATTTGAAAGAGAGTATGAAATTGGGAACAGAAGCTGCTCTGTTTGTGTCCGGTTTGTTCAAGCATCCAATCAACTTGGAGTTTGAAAAATGCTATTTCCCCTATCTATTGATCAACAAGAAAAGATATGCTGGTCTTTATTGGACAAGCCCTGAAAAATACGATAAACTAGATCAAAAGGGGCTTGCCTCAGTGAGAAGAGACTCCTGTCCCTTGGTCTCTATTGTTATGAATAAAGTTTTGAAGGGCATCCTTATTGAGAGAAACGTCCAGGGGTCTCTAGACTACATTAAGCAAATTATTGATAATATCTTACAGAATGAAATTGATATTTCAAAGCTAATTATTTCAAAAGGGTTGGCTCCAGACTACACGAATCCGCAGCCGCATGCCGTGTTGGCAGAGAGAATACGGAAAAGAGACGGTATGGGACCGAATGTAGGGGACCGTGTTGATTATGTCATTATTGGAGGTAACGGCAAATTGTACACCAGGGCAGAAGACCCGTTGTTTGTGCTAGAAAACAACATTCCAATCGACTCAAAATACTACTTGAATAATCAGTTGCAAAACCCGGTTGTCAGTATCATCGGTCCGATTATTGGTGAAAAAAAGGCACAGGCAATGTTTGTCGTGAAATCTATCAAAATCACTACCGGTAAAACTGGTGCTTTAATGGGATTCATTAAAAAAGTTGAAACGTGCAAAAACTGTAAATCACCTTTGAGAAACGAGCCTGGCCCTTTGTGCAGAAATTGCGCCAGCAAAACTACAGAAATATATCTTAAGTCCTTGTATGAAGTGAGGGACTTGCAAGAAAAATTCTCACGTTTGTGGACGCAATGTCAACGTTGTTCTGGCTCTTTGCATAATGAAGTTTTGTGCTCAAATAAAAATTGCGACATTTTTTACATGAGAGTTAAAACAAAAAAGGAATTGCAAGATAAAAGCGAATCACTAAGTCAATGGTAGTTACTTGTTTATATCAAGCAGTTTTTTTGCAATCGTATATTTATTTAATTATTTTTGTTTCAAATATGGCAAATAAGAAAAAATCACACAAAGTGGCCAATATTGTAAAGTTTTTTTTTGTAAAAATTTTCAAAACATGATTTCGCTAATTGAAGAAGGTTTGGTTTGATTTTGACTTAAAGGAGGTCTTCCAATAACACGCAGCTGACTCTGAGGAATGATGTTGGCAAACCACGGATGGTTCACTGTGTCTTCGACGCTAAACCTTTGATCAGGTTCAACAACAAGCAAGTTTGCAATTAGGTCTAGCACTATATCATCAATGTCGTCCCAGTAAGGAGAATAAAATTCATACTTTCCTTCCATAATTTGTTCTTTCATGGATGGTGGGCCCAACTGCTCGCTGAATGGTGGAAATCCACACAAACATACATACAGAAGAACCCCAGCACTCCAAATATCAACTTTGTTACTATAAGTTTTCTTGGCCAGCACTTCAGGGGCCACGTAAGAAGGTGTGCCACACAGTGTGTTTGTGAATTGCATCTCCCCAATAAACTTTGCTAGCCCAAAATCAGCAATCTTTACACAAATCGACAGTTCATTCTCATCCCATGGGCCATCTTGAGTTTGATCTTTTGAAGTTCTTTTTTTGATGCTCAGGAGAACATTTTCGGGTTTGATGTCCCGGTGGATAATACCATTGTTATGTAGATACTTCAGACCACTTAATATCTGTCTGAAAATGGCCTTTGTTTCTTCTTGTGGAAGTTTCCCCTTTTTGATGATTCTGTCAAAAAGTTCGCCATCGCTAACTTTCTCCAGCACTAGGTATGTTTGTATGGAAGATTTGGATACAGGTTCAATGAAACGGTCGAGCAGTCTAACAATGTTCTCATGTTTGATTTTTATCAAAATATTAGTTTCTGTCTTGAACTGCTCCATTTTTTTTCTGTCATTTGTCTTTTGAGCATGGAAAATCTTGATTGCAACTGTTTGACCTGTTGCTTTGTTTTTCCCTTCTTTGACTGTGGCGTAATGCCCCACACCTAATTCTTTTCCCAGAATATAGTTATCAAACACGGAGGTAGGTCTTTGAACAATGTTCTTTACACTCAATGCCTTTCTGACTCCTGGTTGTGTTGACTGTGATGGTCTTTTAAAAACATCATTTACAATTTCGGCTTCATGGCCAGTCCCTCCTTTCAGTGGTTCATCTTTGCACGCCCTTATGTCATGTTGACTGTTTGCTGTGAAAGATGCATTGGAATATCTAAACAGAAAGGAACTTGTTTTACCAAAAGTGATTGTGTCACCGTTTTTCAAAATGCAGTCTTTCCTTACCAATCTGTTTCCATTGACAAAAGTACCATTCCTGCTGGTATCAATTATATTTATAAGGTGCGGTGTTTCTGGTTCTGCTTTGTTTTCCACGAAATAAAAAGCACAATGCTTTGTGGAGATATCCGCTCCGTTCAAAGTGAGGTCGCATGATCGACTTCTCCCAATGATAAACACTGATTTATACCTAATTTCCAAAACATTGTGCTCTTTTTCTGAGCTCATGTTGAAAAGCCTACCAACAACCTCGTTTTCCGCAAGATGAAATCCTTCCAGTTTACTCCCATTTTGAGCTTGTTCAAGTGACGTGTTTTCTTCCAACTCGTTGAATACATCATATTTCCTTTTCAAACTCATGACTAATGGATAGCTTGTTGATTTTCATGTTGGATTTACACTCTAATGGTGTCGATATAGATCATGAGGAGAGAAACTGCTTGGCAAAGAAGCGACATGTCAGAACCGGCAAGATTTTTTCAGTTCGCGTCACTTGAAATAAAAAGCGTCAACCTGCAAGAAAAAAAAAAAAAAAAAAAAAACAAACAAACGTCAAGATCCTAAACGATTTGCAAGTGTGCATCAAAGCAACCATTCGTTGTGTACCAAATTTCAATTTTTATATAAGATCATAACCCCCCAAAAAAAAAGAAAAAGAATGTCAAACTGCAATGTCCCTGATGAAGTCTTCGCTTGTTGAGTACATTTCAATGACTGAAAAAATCTTTTTCAAAGTTTTTAAACCCTTGACAGGCGGTTGCCAGTCCCAGTACTGATGGTATAAATTTTTCACCCGCAGTAATGACTCTGCAGTTGTCCTATTGTACTCAATGTCTTTAGTTAACTCGTGCTCATGAGAACTCGATTTCGAAAATTTGCTTCCAACTTCAACCCTTGCTGGGTCTTCCAAGGACCCTGATATTTCCTGTGAGTCCAGAAAACCAGATGATAGGCACAAGTTGGTGTACAGCTTCTCTCCCTGATCTGATGGCAAAGTCTTGAAGGTGATGAATTTCGAAAGAAACTCATGCAAGCTCCACACGACTTCGTACTGTGAGTGCTGATCAAAAATGTTTTCAAGTTCATGCTTTTCAAACAAAACCACTTTCTGAGAATCGACTAACGAGCTTGTAAACAAGGTATTTTGAATAAACGCTTTGTATATTTTTTCATCGTTTTGAATTGCTCTTTTTAACACCAACTGTTTTGCAAAACTTTTGTATTTTAAAAACTCAATAAAGTCGGTGAATGAATTGCATTCGCATCTTTTAAAGTCATGCAGGTTTTCAGCTGTAGGAACTATATTTTTCCAAGTTGGATGGTCCTTTTCAAGTTTGATCAACCATTCTCTCGTGTCTTTATCAATTTTTTTTTTCAAAACGTTTGGATACGTATTTTCGTTGAAGGATCTTGATATGAAAAAGGGTGCTAACTTCTCCAACAAAAACGATGCCTGTTCGTGATGTCCAAGATTGATGGCAAGTATCAAATTATTGATCAAAGATATTTCAAAGCACCTTTCTTTTGGCACCAAGAGTTTGCAACAATGGGCAGTTGAATTGTCGAGTTCTTTGTTTTCTACATCTTTTGAAATGTACGGTTCACAAAGTTCAAAAGAGTTACAATCAACCCAAACATTCCTCATGATATTTGGATGTTTATATGCCACACCTAATTTCTGTGAAAGTGTCATAAAGTTGTCGTACAACTTGGCTGTTAATGTAATCTTTACGTTTGTTTTTTGGCAAATCCACTTGATGGAGCTTTGAAGACTAGCTGAGCTTGCAAACTTATGAATGTTCTTTAACATGTCCTGCTCGTATTTAGTGCAGTTGGCGTACAATTTCTTGTTTGACTCCACATCAGAAGAATGCTCAAAAAATGTTTGGCTGCTTAAGCACGACTCGATGCCCCATAACCCAATATGAGCGTTTTTAAAAGGATATTCTGTGTTATATGGATTTGCAAAAGACTTTTTAATGAGACTTTCCACCGTTTGAATGACCAATGGAACGGTATGGTAATACCCTGCAAAAAACACTGCGTCCACGTCTTTGAAGAACCTTTTTTGACGAGTGATTATGCTCTGGATCACCTCTAGCAAATCTTCAACTGGTTGCAAAATAAGTGAAATTGAAAGAGTTTGAATATCACAATGAGGGTTGTTTTCGAGCAATGTTTTTTTGAGATTTGTAGATAGTTCGTAGGATGAGGGCATACAAGCAACAGTTTTTTGCATGTACGCTTCTGGTAAACTGCAGGTAATACTAACTATTCTTATTTTTTTGGACAACGACTTGACAGAATCGCTTCCTGATTTGGCAAAATATACCGAATCTGATGAAGTGCGTTTTTTAAGATAAAGATGCCTTTGGGGTTCCAAGTTGTAATGGTCCTTGACTCCCATTGCTATTTGACTCCACAATGATTTTTGATGATACATATGAGATATGGATGCTCCTGGTAACAAAAGAGAGTTGTTCACGTACAAAGAAGGAGTCGCTCTTGTTTCAGTGATCGTGTCTTCAGTTTTATCCGTTAGCTTTGATAGGTCAGCCTCAAGTTTAATTATACTGTCATCAAATATTGGTATTAGGCAGTGGAATGACTTTGAGTTGCAGACACCAAGCTTGCGAGTGTTTTGATTAACTTTTTCTACCAAAAAGTAAGACTCTTGTTCTTTTTTGAGCAAATCCTGAGACTCTTTGATAATATAGCTTTGAAATTTTGGTGCTAATAATTCAAAAGGAATGCCACCGTTCAATAGCATATTTTTATTGTACTCTTCATCCAAGTCGGTACTTTTGGAGAGATATTGCATGGTTGTGTTAATTCCTGATGAAATAAAAGCTGGAAAATACGAGCTTATGGAACCTCTCGGTGCTGTGTTATTGATATCTGCATTGTTTTCCTCTTTTCCCGAACCCATGGTTGTGTCATTTTGGGAATTAGCAGTTGGTGAAATCTGATCTTGGCCGTTTGAAGTATGTGCGCTAATCTGATGAGCAGTGTTTTCATTCAAAGAAACTGAAACAAGGTTTGGGGCTGTTGTTTTGGACACCGCATTAGAAGTGGGAGCAGTATTTGTAGCAGACATATTGTCTTGAAATGTTCACCTTTGAAGTAAATCCTTAGAGTATGCTGTGACGCAATTTCTCGTTAAGCCACAAAAATGATGCAAACAAAAACAGTTGAAAGAGATGGAAGTGCAGACGCTGAACAATGTCCTAGCAATAATACGAGCTGTGTTCTTTGATTGTAATTCTTGCCGATTTACATTTTTTTGAGTTGACACCTGAAGGTTTACAGTTTGATATCTATTAATGTAGCGTAAATCATGGTTTGTCAGAGTACAAAAGCTTGAGCTCAATATAGGGGCCGAGGACCAAAAGTTACGCAACAAAAAAAAAAAAAAGTTGCAACAAAAAAAAAAAAGAGCAAAGGACCAAGTCTTGATTAAACTTCACTTAATAAACGTTTGCATGAGAACAGGGTAGCCAATGCTGTAACATTAGCAAACAAGTAGGAAACAGTTTGGAAATTAATCAACCTTATCCTGAGTCATTTTAATTGAGAAGCTAAAGCTTTTATCAAAAAGAGTCAACTCTTAGCATAATCAGGTAAGAGAAACCGTAACGCATTGTTATCAAAGCAAACCGGTTGTAGTATCCAATCGTGTTATCAGAAGAAGATAAGATGTCTAGTGAAAGAGACAGTGGTCCAGAAAATGCCACAATTTCACCAAAAAGGACAGAGAAAACTCTGTTTCCGGGTGCTCCTTTACCAGAACAAATTTCAAAACCGAATATTCAGCCGCATGAATCTTTCAAAAAAGACCATAGTGTTACACAAGAGGAAAAAACGAGCTTAAAAGCCAATTCAGTAAGTAAATCTGATGCTGAAAACGAGGCTGATGGTGTCGATAATGGTGATTTGCCTGAGAACTCTGATAGTGCAGCGAGTGACAATGCTACAATCCCAGCCAACTCAGCACCAGCAAATTATTCTGAAAAAATAATGGAGAGTCAACTCAATGATAGTGAAATAATCAACCTGTTAAATACCAGAGACGCCATTTCGCACAACTTTAGCCAATTGTTTGTGTCGCAGAGTGAGTTAGCTTCATACTCTCTGCCAGCGCGCAATAGGAAAAGTACTAAAGGAGATACAGGGTTTTTGGAGCAGATATTAGGAAAGTGTAAAGCTCAGCTACTTGAAAAGGAACGGCAAAACACCTCATTGAATGAAGTTATTGAAACACAAAAAACAGAGATAAGGCATTTGCAAGACGAAATGTTGAGTATGAATATCGAAAACAATCTTCTTCACCAGGAGCTGCTGAAAAGACAAACAGAATATGACAAGTTGGTGGAAAGATGGATGGCTAAAGCGCAGCAAGATGCCGACGCAATGAATGCAAACTTCTAAAGTGGAGAATTTAATAACGACCAATGTAAAGTAACATATATTTTCTTGAATTTGGTGTTAATTTGCGTATGTGTAGTTAGTCATATAAAGGTATAGTTGATATGGGAGATTTCCTTCAAGAAAGATTTTATGTTTTCCCAAAATATATCAGTTGCTTTCGTGGCTCAGTCGGTAGAGCGTCAGTCTCATAATCTGAAGGTCGCGAGTTCGATCCTCGCCGAGAGCAATATTTTTTTGTTGTTTGTTTTAAATACACTTTGCAGCATTTGTTTTAGATTTTTTTTTTATATTCAACATAAGAACTACGTATCCCTCTTGTTAAATTGGCAATGTTTGATTTAACAACGTATACAACTGTTTAAAAAGAGTCTCTCATTACAAGTTATTTACTCCAGCCTTGCTTCATAGGCCTCTTAAAAGTTAGAAAAGAAAAAATTGTGATGCACCATCGGACTTTCCAGAAGTTTCATTATTTTTTGTCTTCTAGTTCGTAGATGACTTTCCCATCGGCTACAGGGTCGTACTCCTTGTACAAAAACTGAGAGAATTTTTTCAAATTGTTCAAACCTCTGATTTCACCAGCACATAGTGGCATTTTGACAACGTGGAAATCTTCGTATAGATCATCAATTTGACTCAAGTATTTTTTTTGCATTTTCCATCTGCTTTGGCATCTCTTACAGTTGTGTTCTTCGTCGTATTCGGCAAACAACAATTGGTTGACAATGATTGAGGAGACTTCCATATCGTATGAGTTCAACTCTTGGATCAATCTTTCAGTTTCATACAACGACAAAAATTCACTAATACAAACACACACAAATGTAGTTAGATCTGGATCAGTAAATTGCTCTCTGATTTTTTCAACATTGACTTTCAATTCGTTCATTTGCCCTGTAAGATCCATATTACCACCACCAGTCAAAGAGTTCAACATTGGACCCAATTTGCTTGTCATTTCCCCGAATTTGTCCAATAATTTAGTCAAAGTTGTTGGTAACTGCAAAAATCTCAAAGTGTGTCCTGTTGGGGCAGTGTCAAAGATAACGCAATCATAAGACATCTCCCCTTCCTCTTGTTTTTTGATATGTTTCATGACTTCCATAAAAGACAAAGCTTCGTCAATACCTGGGATAGAACCAGTCAAATCAGCCAAGGCACCACCTCCACCCAACATGTCAGCCAACCCACCGTTGGATCCATTACTGTTGTTTTGTGCAACGGCCATATCGTTCATATCTTTCAAAGCAGCACTTGGGTCAATTTCCATACAGGACAAGTTTTCCATCCCAGTGACTTTTCTAGCGTCTTTCCCGAATTTTTCACCAAATGCATCAGACAAGTTATGTGCTGGATCTGTGGAGATTAAAAGAAATTGCTTTTCTGGTTGTTTGGTGGCCATTTGAATGGCAATGGAACAGGAAGATGTGGTTTTACCAACACCACCTTTCCCACCAACAAAGATCCATTTGTGAGTGGTGGAATTGATCAAATCAGATAAGTTTGGGTCGACAGTGAAATCCATTAATGTAATGAGCGTATGCTTTAAAGTTTTGGTGAGTTTTGGTTTCCCAGCCTCTCTCTAAAGGCAGCACACAGTATACAACAAAGAAACCTATTAATATACCGGCATTGGGTAAAGGGAAACAAAGATGAGATATAGAACAAAACGTGTATTAGTTTTAACAGTCATGGCTTTTCCATGAGATTCTTTAGCGTACTTTCCCCACTCTCTTCAACTTGTACTCTTCGACGCCATCACAAATTCGTGCTGTGCTCAAAAAAAAAAAAAAAAAAAAAAAAAAAAAAACATATTTACCGAGGTAAATGCCGAGCGGGAACTTTTTCAGAGTCCTAGGACCCAATCGGACAACCGAAAGTTACATGCCCCAACTATGTCCATAGATCCACGGAAGCTTTGTTAAAGATAGTTCAACCCCTTTACACATCAAGGCAGGTTTTGGAATACCTGGAGCTCATGAATATGAACAAGAGGAATCAAGTCAAAGCACAGGTGCCAGATTAAAGACGTTTATCAAGTGAAAAAGATGAGTGAAGTTGAAGGTCAACCCGAAAAGCAACCAGTTGAACAAAGTCCAAGTGAAGATGTGGTGATTGAAAAAACTACAGAGAAATTTCCAGAGCAAAACAATGACGGAAATTCTGAAACTGCAGAAGCTGGTGACAAGGAAGAGCAAGAAAGGTTGAAGAAACTGGAAGAAGCAAGAAAGAGAGTGGAAGCTTTGAGAAACAGGAAAAAGAATAAAAAATCAAAAAAAAAAGACACAGCAGCTTCAACAGAGGAAACCTCTACCGAGGGAACCCCAATTCCAGACTCTGAGCATAGCGAAAAGGCCAAAACAACTGAACAAGTTGATGAGGTGGACCAAAAACTTACAAAGGAAGAAGATTTGATGAAGGACAAAAATGGTGAAGAGGTAACGACTTCAGTTGACAAACCTGCGGAGACAACCGTAAAGGATGAACTTGAACAAAAGGTGGAAGGTGTAGAGGAGGTCAAAGAGCCCGTACACGATGAACTGGATGAACTGTTTGGAAAAGTTGAACACAAGACAGGTGCCAGTGTGTCGCTTGGTCGTGCTGAAGCTACAGAAAGTTTTTTGGCCACCATTCAAAAGGAACAAGAATCATTTGAATTGGAGCAGTACAAAACAAAGGTGTCTGACCTAGAACAACAGGTGAAAAAATTGAAATTTGATAACATGGAATACGAAACCACCATTGACGATCTGCATGACGAAGTGTCTGAGTTGAAAGCGCAATTGGCTAGAACTCAAAAAGAGTTGCAAGAATTGAAATCAAAAAATACTGCCGCCAAACCAGCTTTAAGTACAAACTCAAGCACTTTGCAGCTATCGTCTTTCAACACTGCCCAGCAACAAAACTCATATCAACCATCGTCACTTTATACCCCACAATCATACGGCAACCTTCCACAACAAGAACACAACACACCGGTGCAACCTGTGGACCAAGAATTGCTGTACTCAAAGTGGAAAGACTGGAACGTGGACATGACGTCGTGGAGATCCATCGGTACAGGCCCAATAGTGCAATTTTGAATGTAATTGTTTATTCATTGTTGATTCTTCCTGATGTAAGTATACAGAATATATATATATATACAATATCAACTCTCCTTATTTTTGTTGAACTACGGTATGTACATGGGTTGCAATTTTTTTGCAAAAACTTGAGTTGAACAACAGCTCTATCATTTGGCCCTTAGTAAAACCAAGCAGTTGTCTTTCTTTTTCGCAATGGCTTCGTTTATTTCCATGACAATACCTTTGTGCTGAACCAGTATCAATTCCCCGGGTTGCAGCGGTTTTATTTCTCTCACGGTAAGCCCTTTGCACACTTTCAATAGGTCTGTATGGTTCAATTGAATATGTAAGTTTGGTTTCGAAATCAAAGAGATCTTTGAAAGCACCGGCTGATTGCTTCTGTATTTCAACCCCACCCACAGTCTTCTTGTTGAAATGTTGTCCGGAGTCACTTCAGTGAATTCCAAATCCGGACCCTTTGTAGATCCTCTTTGTAAAGAAGTTAGAAACCCGTGTTTGTATAGATTGTACGAAATTTGCAAATTCATTTTGCTGTATGGAACAGAAGTCAATGTGCTTCTGACCCTCGTCACATTTTGTAAATGACAGCACATGTTTCCTAAATTAACCAAAGACATTTTCGTGGGGTGTGCGCGTTTCTTGGGTGTTCTTTTTGGGTGGACTATTCTGGTTGACGCTGAGTCTGTATTATGATGACCAACTCTTCATTACCGAATGCGAGTGCCATCCAATTGACTTTCAACATCTGTGTCTTGTTGGTGAAGATTATAAAAAAAAAATAAAAATAAAAAAAAAAAAAAAAATTTCTGCATACGTGACCTTTGATTACCCGCATGGCTTGAGTGGAAAGAGTTGGAAGAATGACAATGCAGGTAAAGGTTTACTTGAAGCAGGTAACAACGTTCAAAGTGAAAGGGGTGTTTGAACCATAAGATGAGACAACAAGAGACAGCAACAATATCAAACTGTATGTACAAGCATGTTAAGAGCACTTTTACCGAAAAAATCAACACAGCAGATAAAAAATTTGGCCACACAGGGTACCGTTGCAAGATCTAGATTTCACATTAGAAGTCAGCGCTGTAACTCCACGGCATCCACCAATGCGCAAAAGAAACAGAGCTCTGGTCCAGGTATCAAAAAAATAGCGCTTGTGGGCTTGATAGGGACAGCCATCTTTGTTCAAGCTGCAGAAAGCCTTGAAAAATCCAAACCGAAAAACTCGTTTACAGAAGAAGAGTACAACACGTATGTGATGAATGGATTAAAAAGAAAAAAGCTAATGTTGAATCCAGAGTCATTTCCTCCTATAAAGTTTCTTTTGAATGCACAGGGGGCCACTGCTCAAAAAAAATTGAGTGATGACAGTGCGTATGTTGTTGATCCAGTGAACGTTGTCGAGTACTACAGATCCAACGAGACTTCAAAATATGAGGCTCTTTTGAATGAGATTTTTGAGAAAAATGGCTCAAATAAGGACGTCTTGCCGGAAAAATTGCCACAAGGAATGATCTGCATGTTAATTGGAAGATATATCCAAGATCACACACTAAGCGACAAGATTGAGTCAAAGTCGTCAATCATCATCAAAAATTTCCCTAAAAACTTGAAAGAGGCAATCAAGTTTGAAAACGATGTGGGTAATGTCAAATCTATTATAATTGGTGAAAGTGATGCAGCACAATCTGATATTGTGGGTTACTACGACACTGTCAAAAAAGTTGAAAAATGATAATAAAAACAAAACCATTTAACCTGTAAATAGTACATTTGATATGGGAAGGAAACAATCATCCAAATAATACCTATTTAAACTTATTGAACCCCATGATTTTTGCAATATCGTCTTTTGTAGCATTTGGCTGCTTTTTTTGTTTTTTTTTGTTCTTTTTAAGTTTACTTCTTTTTAACTTGTCTTTGTCTTCCGGTTTTGCAACTTGATTTTGCACCCCGCTACTAGAAGATGCATTTTTAGTGGGCAAAGACTTTTTCAGTTTAGTTTTCAGCTCCTTTTGGTATATTTTGAGAAGCGATGAAACAGTCTGATTGAACTCGCTCAATGGTATGTCATCGTTGTCCCTTTTGTCTCGTACATACTCTTGACCAAATACTTTTTCAAAACTATCAAAATGGACCTTTTCATTCAAATGGCTTACAAATTGCATATTGTTGTTGAACGTGAAATCACACAACTCACAATAAAACCCAAATTTTTTGCCTTTTCTTGCGGTAGAGCCATCATCGTTTGAAGATTTAAGCATTAGTTTGTTTACATCTTTCAACTGTGTAGCCAATAAAGTGTCGTAGTTTTGCGTTCCGTATTTCTGATACAACTTGTCATAGAGTTGTTTGTTGTCGGTTTGTAAAGTGTTTAGCTTGCTTGCAAAAGAGGTTTGTAGCTGGTTTGACTTCTTCAACTGCAAATACTCATCGCGATCCCATGTTCTTCTTCCGAAGTTGCTCTTCTCTGACGACATTGAATGTTTGTTGGTCTGCTGGTGCCTTAAGTCGTTAAGTTGTCCCTTGTGTTTGTATAATGCCCCTTAGTTATGTTTATTTACAAAAGTTATGTTTTGAATTACGTGTATTTGTTAGACTTGCAAAATAAGAAAGTCACACAAGAAAAGTTATAAAACACACTTTAAAAAAATAAACAAAATATTTTTTTGTTTTTTTGAAAAAAGACATTTTGCGCAAGAGAAACAACTTTGAAGCTCCATACGCAAATCATGGAAAGCAAGACCAGAGAGACTACATAAAAGCCAGGCCCTCACAATGTCTAGACCCATTGGCAAGCATCACAAGCTTGTTTTGCTGCCCCACCTAATTAAAATCATTCCAAACAAGTTGGCAGAACACGCAACTTTTCATAATGGTTCAAAGTTTTACGGCTTTGATCTGGATTCAACACTCATCGAGACAAAATCTAAAATGAAGTTTAGCAAAAACCCAAAGGACTGGAAGTTTGTTGAGCTTTCAGACCCTGAATCATCAGGAAAAGAATCAGTAACGACCCTTGATGCGTTGCTCCAGTTGTTCAAAGAGAACAGTGCCAAAGCGCAACAAGCTAATATTGTTATATTTTCAAACCAGGGTAGTGTCATCACTGTGCCCGGTGACTCCAAGAGCTGCACCAATCTGCTGTCAAAATTACAAAATATTTTAGAAGTAATTGAAAATTCACTCAGAGAACAAGACAGTTTGGAATTCATGAACCACATTTGGGTATATTGCTCACCCAAAATGCCTTCATCTTTAAAAAAAAAAAAAGTCTTTAAAATAGGAGGTGCCAACTCTCTAATAAGTGCAAAATTCAAAACGGTTTCAAACTCTGCGAATAAAATTACCAAAAAACAACAGCACACGGAACAAGAAACTACCATGGAAACCAAGAGTCAGCTTTCACAAGAACTCTTGTTTGCTATAATGAGGAAACCGGAAATTGGAATGTTTGAAACGTTTCAACAAGACGTACACAAATGCTTTCTCTCTGAAAAAGATGCTTCCAAAGACATTGCATTAGAGTTTTACTGCGGAGATGCTGCTGGCAGACCAACTGATTTTAGCGACTCCGATTTTCAGTTTGCAAAAGCGTTGAAAACCCAGTTTCTCACACCAGAAAAGTTTATAACAGAGTATACAGACAAGAAAAGTGGGTAGACATCAAGATTATCAAAACATTTTTTTTTTTTTAATTTGTTTCTAAAAAGCAGAATACGTGTTTTTACACTCAGTTATACAATTTATTGTAAAACCCCGGCTTTTTCAAACAACTGTTCAACAACTTTGTTCAAGTTGCCAATCAACTCCAACGAAGAGTCATATGTTGGGTCGCAGACTTCGTTCCCGTAAATGTTCAACCATCCATTTCCTTGATCTAGCACACCGTTGAACACTTTGTCCAAGATCATTTGAGATAGTTTGCCCTCCACTTGTTTGTAATCCAAACCGATCAAGTTGGATATATGGGAAATCTCTACGCAATCAAATGGTTCAATGATTTTTGACAGATTGGATTCTAATAACGCGTCGTATAATGCATTCAAATGAGATCTGATCAAATCATCTGTTTTCAATTCTGTTTCGTAAATTTTCAAAGCTTTGTTGAATTCCAACAAAGATCTATCCGAGTAAGCTTCAGCAATGGTTTTCATTGCATCAATGCTTTTTGACTGATATATTTCTTTTGTATATTTGGCGTTCAAAATTTGGTTTACATCATCAATCAAATTCAACATGATTTTACAAAGCAACATGTATTTCAAAACTTGTTCACTTTTCACAAACAATTTGTTTGATCTGTCTTTGCTGATTTTTTTATTACCGTTGTTTTTTGAACTTTTCAAAGCACTTGTACTTTTCGTTGAATCGTTGTGGAAAGCATCAAAGGACTCGAAAAAATACGAATATGCAGTTTTGTAATCTTTGTCTTCACAATGTAAAGTCCCACTTATCATATCCAATTCAGCCATTGTTGCAGAAGAACAATATATCGAGTTTGCAGCTGTTCTGGCACTGGTCAAAGCAGCTTTTGCCTTTGGCATGTTTCTTAGTTTGTGATACACTTTACTTTCCAACAAGTGGATGTCCACTAAAGAAGATTTGTCATCCAGTTTTTTAAAATTTCTTAACAATGTGTTGATCAAATTCAATGACAAACTATATTGTTGTTTGTCATAATATAAATTGGCTAATTTAATAGACAATGAATTTTTCAAAAAAATTCTCTTATGTTTGTCGGCAAAATCAATCGATTCTTCAATAACTTTGATTTGAGCGTCAATGGAATCTGGAATCATTTCAAAATCATCAATCAAAACTTTCAAAATCTTGGCAATCTTGGATTTAGCATAAGTCATCATAAACTCTTTGGAAAATTCAATCAATTGAATCAATTCAGACAAATTCTGTGTCACCCCATAAAGCTCACCTAATTTGATGATAACATGTTCTTGTTCTTGCAAAATCTTGGAAATTGCACTGCTCACAGCATTGCTACTGGTGATGGTCAGTATCTTGTCCTTGTTAGACTGGAACACAGAAGTGTATTCCTTGATCGCCTGTGGATAGGTGTTGGCACTTTGAAAATAGGTGTCAGCTTGTTCCAAACTCATGGTGCTTGTATGTTGAGGTCTTGGGGGAGGAATTTACTACTAGTTGTCTTAAAGTGTTTTTTCTTCTCTAACTCTTAAGCTAATATTTATATGAACCAAGTGTTACAATCATCCATATGCAATCATTATTAAATAGGGTTTTAATGATAGCTCATTTTTTTTGCCACTTTACTTGGAGGTCGGGAGGATACAAATTTGTTATAATAGTAATTAACAGGAGTCTAAGAAGAAAAAAAAAAAACATATGTATCATGTTACCCTAACCATCAAGTTACACTCACGTGATTAATAAAAGTTTACCCGCATCTTTTTTGCATTTACCCAGCCATTTCTTATTATTACTTATTCAAGTAAATAACCACAAAAAAAATTATATACGCGACATGAAAATGAACAACAAAGCGGAAAGAGCTGAAAAAAAAAACAAAAAACAAAAAACAAACATGCACAGATGCTTTGAACCTAAGCTTGAACTAAACTTTTTAGACCGACTTGCTTACATCGTGAATTATTTCCATACGCATTGTTTATGAATTGAGAGTTGAATATAGGTTTTTGATTGATTCATAAAAGTATATGTATGTATATATTGTACAGGAGTTTTTTTTTTTTAATGTTTAATGCACTGTTCGGATGAATAGCTTTTTTCATAGAATGTATGTAGTGTTGATTGTATATTGATATGAAATACAACTCACAAGCACAACAACAATTAGACAGTCACTCGTAGGGTATTATTATCTGGACAATACAATCGTGAATACTTTACTGATACCAGTCTTTTTCCTGTTTTAGAAGATAAAAATGGCAAAGAAATCCGCTGTTACGAGCAAGCCAAAAGAAAAGCAGGTCGCTAGTAAGGCTAAGTCCTCTTCACCGTCTCCAGCATCCACTCTAGAAAAAGAAGAAGCCGGCACATCGGTTTTTTCCTTGGATTACGATCCAATTGAAAATTACAACATCGAAAAGGGTCCCGTCAGACAGTACTTGTCTGTGGATGTATCTGATACATTGTCCAAATTGAGAAACCCAAACACCACTGTTGAATGGATCGTTTTGAGTTTGTTACTAGTTTTAACATGTGTTGTTAGATTATACGGATTATCTTATCCTGACTCTGTTGTTTTTGATGAAGTTCATTTTGGGAAGTTTGCGGCTAAATACATTAAGGGAACTTATTTCTTTGATGTTCATCCTCCATTATCAAAAATGCTGTTTGCCGGAATTGGATCTTTAGCAGGATTCAAGGGGAATTTCAATTTTGAAAACATTGGAGATTTTTTCCCTAAAGACGTTCCATACTATGCTTTGAGATTGTTTTCAGCAACTTGCGGTGTTTTAACTGCTATTTTCATGTATTTGACCTTGAGATGTTCTGGTGTTAAACCATGGATCGGATTATTGGCAACAAGTTTGTTTGTTGTTGAAAACTCCTTTGTCACCATTTCGAGATACATTTTGCTTGATGCTCCATTGATTCTTTTCATTTCAGGTGCTGCTTATGCCTACAAAAAATACGAAATCTATCCAGAAGACTCTTTCAAATCTTTCAAATCTTTGGTTTTCACTGGGGTTTGTTTGGGTATGGCATTGTCTTCCAAATGGGTTGGTTTATTTACCGTTGCTTGGATTGGTCTTCTTTGTGCTTTGAAATTATGGTTTTATATTGGTGATTTGAATAAACCATTGGTTAAAACAACAACAATTGCCACCAAATGGGGGTCCATCTTGTTGGGTTTGCCAATTGTCATTTACATGTTGTCATTCAGTATCCATTTCAAGGCTTTAAATACTGATTCTGAAGGAGCATCTATTTTGTCTCCTGCTTACAGAGCTTCTCTAGACGGGAACCATGTTCCAAACAATATCATTGGCCCAGTCGGGTTTGGTTCTGTCATCAGTGTTAGACACATCAACACTAATGGTGGGTATTTGCATTCTCACAACTTGTTTTATGAAGAAGGTTCCAAACAACAACAAATCACTTTGTACCCACATCTTGATGGCAACAACGATTGGTTAGTGGAAGATTACAACAACACCAATGTTGAAAACTACACGAGTTTCGAACAATTGAAACACGGAACCAAAATTAGATTAAAGCACATCAACACCCAGAAAAGGTTGCATTCCCATGACCACAAACCTCCTGTTTCTCATCAAGCAGACTGGCAAAAAGAAGCTTCTGCGTACGGTTTTGAAAATTTTGAAGGGGATCCAAATGATGATTTCATTGTGGAAATCGACAGAAAATTGTCTAAAAACGGTGAAGCTCAAGAAGTTGTCAAGGCAATTGACACAAAATTCAGATTGAGACATGCCATGTCCGGTTGCTTGTTGTTTTCTCACGACACTCATTTGCCAGATGGCGGTCAACAAGAAGTTACGTGTGCTCACTCTGGGATCCCAGAATTGACAGTTTGGTACATTGAAGCAAACACACATCCTTTGCTAGCAAACGATCCAAAAGTAGAAAGAGTTAGTTATCCAAAATTCGGGTTTTGGGAAAAGTTTGTTGAATCCAATATCAAAATGTGGAAAGTCAACAATGGTTTCACAGAATCTCATGTTTATCAATCCGATCCAACAACATGGCCATTTTTGACCAGAGGTATTGCGTATTGGGGTAAAGATCACAGATCGGTTTACTTGTTAGGTAACGCTGTCGTTTGGTGGTTATCCACAGCCACAGTTGCAGTTTTTGCTGGTTTGGTTTTGTTTGAATTGGTTAAATGGCAATTGGGCTACGAACTGTCAAGTGACAAAGCCGTCATTAATTTCCACATTCAAATCACACACTACTTGCTAGGTTGGTTTATTCATTACGCTCCATTTTTCATTATGGGCAGACAGCTGTTTTTGCACCATTATTTGCCAGCATACTACTTTTTGATCATGGCTTTTGCTCATTTGCTTGATTTGTTTGTTTCACACATTCTTTCTAGAAAAAAAATCATTGGTCTTTCTATTTGTGTTGCTTTATTGTCATCCACTTATTACTTTTTCGAAACCCACAAAGGTTTTGGCTATGGTACTCCACTTTTGAAAGAAACTTGTGAAAAGGGAAAATGGATGTCCGGATGGGACTATTCTTGTGACGCTTATTTGGAATCATGGGATGAATACTCCAACTACACTTTATCTAGCGAAGGACCAAAACAAACTTCTTTCCAAGCAACCAACATCAACGAACTTTTCAAAGATGATGGATCTGGTAACAAGCAGTTTGATTCCAACCTAGTGTTTGAACAAGACAAAAGATTAGCTGAACTGAATAATCAACAACAAGACCAACAACCATACGATCACCAAATTGCCAATTCGGCTGGCCCAGCAGTTGAAGTTGGTGTTGAAGATGTTAAGAAAAACCAAGGTCCAAAGAAATTTATTGGTCCAGACGGCCAAGAAATCGATGAAGAAGTTGCTTTGCAAATGATTGCTGAACAAGGGGGCAGACTGATGAAAGTGGAAGAAACCAGCACCAAAGGCGGAGCCACGCAAAGTGCTGCTCCTACCCAGAAATACCCAGATGTGGGCATTGATGACATTATGAAAGACGAAGGTCCAAAAAAATTCATGGATCAATTTGGGAATGAGCTAGACCCAGAAGTTGCAATGGGTTACTTAAACCAAGGTGGTCACATTGTCAATGTTGAAAGACATGGTCAAAATTAATGAAAAGAAATGTTTTGCATTTCTCTTTTTTTTTTTTTTTATACTTTTGTATTTAAATAAAATTATTCTCGATAAAAAGGCTAAATATTTTTTAAGCTCTCTATTTTCAGTCAAAACGATATTTCGAAACATCACGTACTACTTCTTCTTCTGTAATCAGCTACTCTTGCCTTCCTGTATCTGTACTTGATGAAAATCATGTATAGCGTTATGGCTGCAGCAAAGAGTGAAAAGAATGCACAAAGTTTGAACGTGTGCATGTAGCACTTTGAACCCAGTCTACAAACTCCATCATGATGCAGTTCATCAAGGTCAGAATGACTGGCCAAGTCATGTGCCAAAACGGAGGAAAAATACTTGACGGAAACTAGTCCACCAGTAGTTGCCAACCCCCAAATTGTGCTGAAGCCGTTGGTTCCAAAGGCGTCCGCAATTGTTGCCGGGAAAGTTCCAAACGTAAATCCAAATGCGAGACCAAACAAAACAGATGATATAGAAATTCTCTTGACAAAATCAGGAGTGGTTTTCATGTCTGTTACATCTGGGATGGCCTCTGTGGTATGAGTGCTGGTTGGATTTTTTGAGGCGTAGACACTTGTACCTGCCATTAGCAGCGCAGCCAGGAAAATGCACCACTTTCTTTGAGCCTTGAACTTTTTCACCAAAAAATCTGAAAGGGGACCCGAGGACAGTCTTCCCAAAAAGGACATCGTGGCAATAAGTGAAACTTGGATGGATTGCACGGTTTCCTGATTTAGGTTTGTGGTTCCTTCGTGAGTTGCTAGCTGTGTGGCTACTAAAAACCCAACTGAATAAATATACATTTGGCCAACTCCTTGAAGTATTGCTAGAATTAGATAGTAGCCAATGAATTTTTTGGAAATAACAATAGATGACAAAGGGATGTCTCTTGTGGATGAGTGAGCCTCCACTTCTTTTAGTGTCATTGTGTTTGAAACGTCTGAAAGCTTGTGTTTCGATCCAACCTCTTGTTGTTGTTGTTGTTGCTGTAATGGGAGCATGCCTTGGTGATCTCCCCACGATTCATCATTACCATCGTGTGCGTCTTCCATGTCCAGAGCTGAAGAATCGTGTCTATTATGAGTATTATCATTAGTATAAAACTCAGCGCTTTGCATTAGAGAGCTGACTCTTTGCGAGCTCCCAATACTACCAATTCTAGAATTTCTCTTGTCAAAAGAAGTTCCTCTTGAAACCGTGCCATTGCCTGGCGAATCTCTAACTTTCCCCCAACCCCAATACGCCAATGAGCCAACCAACTCTTTGGACCATACTGCTGATTCCGTACGTTTAGGTTTTATGCTCATTGGTTTACTAATATGCGGAGCATTTACTTCGTTGGTATTATTATCAAAGCTGGAACCACGCACTAAAGAATCATATGACAGTCTTCCGTTTTCATCGTTTGTATGCAAAGTTGAATTTTTTCTAGAGCCAGAAATAGCTGCAATCTGCTGTTGCTGTTGAGAAACTAGTTTTTCCGTATTATTTTTAGGATCACAAACTTTTAATGTCAAACATCCAATAAATACCAAACTTGAACAAACAATCATGAAAAATTTGAAAACTCCCAAGATGTTTTCTCCAAAGTACCATTTACAAAATGTGGAATATAAAACACCGGCCAAAGCATAAATTGCCACGGGGATAGCAGCAGCGGTTCCTCTGTGATTTGGAAAATTTGTTGTACAACACTTGATAGCCGAATAAAACCCGCTCATGGACCCAAGACCGACAAAAACCAACGCCAGGGACAACAAGTAGATGTATGAGTACTTGTGCAAATAGCTCAAGTACAAAATGTAGTAGCCAGCAAACGTGGTCACAGTCCCAATAAAGCACGCTATTTGGGGCCCGACTTTGTCAATGATCACACCCACAAGAAGACCAAACGCTGAAGACCCAATGGTGATGGCAAAGGACAGAGTTGACGACTGAGAGATAGGGATGTTGCACCTTTGCAGCAGCTGAGGCGCATAAAACGAGTAGACGTATATGGTACCGCTTCCCAAACTGACCAAATTGGCTCCAATGAAGCAGCATATCAGCTGCAATTTCGAAAGTTGCATGCTTGGTCTGGGGTAGTTTTGTGGATTGTATAAGCTTATTATCTCGTTGGCATACCACTTGTGACAAAGTACACTCACAAGTTCAAGAACACCATACGATGATCAATAAAATATCCTTGATATATGAAATACGGGGAAATCATACATCGTTGAAGCAAACTACGCATTTTGCCGACCTGACAATAACAACATTATATCTAAGGAACTGATAAGAAAGAATAAAATACAAAGGGCTTTCTCGGCATTGGCCATGGCGAAACTAAGGAGAATCCCGTCAGACGTTTTCATAACTGCTACTTTAACAATTTTTTTTTTTTTTTTTGGTCACGAGCCTTAACAATGGTATTTGTTCACGTGATGAGACTTTTTTTTTGGTCCAGTAAACTTTTCCAGTTCATGCTCTGGTATTGGTTTCTCACGAGTCATTGATACTGGTTTCTCACAAGTCATTGATATTGCCTAATGGATTAGCATGGATCGCTTGAAATAGGAACAATACAATCTTCAAGTGTAAACAACCAGGGAGAAATATAGAGCTGTATAGATTGCTAGCTTTCAAAATGTCCAGCCACTTGTCAAATGAAGCGTTTTTGTTGAATACAACAAGTCTTTTTGCTGAAGCCAATAAGTTGCACAGAAATGTCAGGGTTTCCATGAAAAGAATAATACCACAGAACGAAGTTGAAAAGCCAAAAGAACTAGACAGCAGTGCACACCCTGAATATGATGTTTCAAAAATGTCCAGAAGTTATCTACAGATCAAGCCAAAATCTTCGAAAATATCACAGAAAAGATACAACATATTGATAAGAGCGGTAATGGGAGCAGGAAGAGGGGGAAAAGATTGCACAAAAATGAAAATATCAACAATCATTCACCCAGACCATTTGGATCACTTTTGGCAAACTTATTCAGCAAACGTCAAAGCTGGAATGACCGGATTGAGCAAGAAGAAAAAAAAGAAGGGTACAGCTTCTGTTGGAGCTTCAAAGGCAGGGAAAGATGACAAAGTGACAAAGAAGTCCATTAAAAAGGCTAAAAAATGATCATATTTCTATAATGAATAAATCAAGAAACTTTATTCAAACCTTGAGAATAACATGGTTGATGGAGTTTTCCATGTAACATATGTACAATTAAATGAGCGTCTAAATTGCATTTTCGTTCTTTTCTTTATCCTCTTGTGACAACCAAGAGTAAACTTTTGCAATTATCGAGCATGGTAAACCATATATAGGGTTTATCTTGGCTACACCTGGAATGTCTTTGCTGTTTCTTAAAGTTGCTTCGATACTGAAAGTAGAATGATTTTCATTGTTCAAAGAAAATTGTGAATCAACACAGCACAAACCTAGCAAAACGTAGTTTGTATGATAAAAATCAGATCTCATTCCTGGTTTGTCCCTAAGACCAGGAAATTCATCACTTTGACAACATTGTAAGATGTAAGCTCGTAATTTTTCTTTGTCAATTGGGTTTGTGTATCCATAAGCCTCAAGAATGCTACCGGTGCCTCCAATCCAAAAAGAGTAGCATCCATCAACTAGCTTATTGCTTCTTCCATTTAGCCCAAAGGCTTCGTTGTCTTGTCTAGCGCTTATCCATCTTAATAACATATCCACATCAATAAAATTGTTCAAAGTTTTCTTGGCGCCATGCAAGTAGTCAATAATGATCACTAAAGATGCAAGTGCGCAAAAAGTATACCCTCCATGAGCTTCTTCAAAGGGACGACCGCCAAAACCGCCCTCGTACGCTTGACATTTAATAAGAAAATCTAATGAATTTTCCACAAGCTCCTCACTCATTATTCCAAGCAAACTTGCTATAGATAAGGCACAGTACACACCCCTTGTATCTGTTTCACCGCATTTTTCACAAGTTTCAAAGCTTCCATCTGGCAACTTCAAACTCATCAACCACTCGTACACATAGTCCTTGTCGATTTTGCTCAAAACCTCCTCGTCCTCACACAAAACAAGAGAAAGAATTGCTGCATAGTTTGATGCCAAATGAGGGTACTGCATGATGCCCCCGGCAAACGGCCCAAACGAAGCCGGTCTTGGCAATGCTGAAAAAGGTGACACAGAAGACTGTACAATAAACTTATCTTTGATTCTTGATCTCAACTCATCACCGATGTTCCCGTTCTGCATGATGTAAAGCGAGTTCACCAACCAGTACACCATCCATGGTTGCGACGCATCAAGTGCAAGCATTTGCGGTGGCAAAGTGTGTTGTAAAAAAAAGTCAAGGTACGGAATGTGGTGCTGTGGATTGAAGTCGTGTAAAAAGTTGGAGTTGTAGCAGTCCAAAATATCCGTTAGCGTCTCCTCTTTGGATTCTGTAGTTTCTGTTCTAAGTTCTTGAATCATTGGTATCACGCTCTCGTCCTCTTTCTCGCTCTGGTCGTTGCCTTGGTCAATATCTATGTATTCTTCGGCTTCTGTATTGACCAAACCTGGTTGTGTATTACTCATTTCATACTTGATATCCCGTTTCCGTCCTAAAAGCAAACTGTTTATATATTTGGCTCTTTTTTCTGTTTTTGATTCCATTGTTGTTTTCTAGATTTTAAAGTTTCAGATGGGGTTGTGTGGAGAGAGATTCGATGATTGCAATGGTGCTGGTCCTTGTTATAAACTATTTGGGTAATTTCCGGAAAGGGATTGCGTATTACGGCAAGTATTTAAACCTTAATTAAAATACTAAACATGGAAAAACATTTGCAAACAAAAATTACAAAATGGAAAATCTAGATAGGATGCTGGGAATTCACAACTAAAAGTTATCAAGAATCATAGGCATCGCCCTTGAAAATCAAACATTAAATATCCGCCCTGTGTAACTTTAATTTTATGTCGGGTATTTGATTTTTGGTTTTTTTTTTTGTTTTTTTTTTCTTGTTCACGTTCATTTATACACCAAATTGGGGCCACGCGGCAAAGCTTTATCACAGGAGACTTTTAAAAATAAGTGAGTCTATAACAACAAGCAGTAGTATGGTTGTAACATCAAAGGAAAACTAAAAGATGCCCAACAAGTAAAATCAGGCTTCAATGGACATATATGATCTTCAAGTAAACTCTAACAGGAAAGGAGGAGGAGGAGGAGGAGGAGCCCAGCAGTCAAACTCTCAAACCCAAGCTAACCAACCGCCATTGTGGAGTGATCTAAATGATATAAGATGGCAGATATACACAAGCTCAAGTCAAAACACTAAAAACACATTATCAGTTAGCATTGTTGGCCCAAAACTTAAAGACAACTGTCCTCGAGCGCTGCAAAAAGCTTTGTTGAAGCTTTTGCAGTGTCATGCCGAACTCCCATTGCAAGAAAGGTTTCTTTGGTTAAGCTCATTTTATTTGCAGCGAGCATATCCACCAATAAGTCTTGAAGAAACAGGCGGGTACACTCCGCACTTTTTGATTGAAGAAACAGGAGTTTCACTTGACAGCAAAGATTTCCCAGAGTACAAAATTAACAAACCGCTGCTCAGCAGCTCAGCTCCAAAAACCGGAACGCCAAACTTGATACGACAACATCGTAAAATCGGAGATTGCTCTTTTGTTTGCAGCTTGATAAACTTACAACGAGCAAACGAACTACTACCATATTTAGCTTCAAAAAACGTTCCTGGTACATATATGGTCAACTTTCACTTCAACGGGAGTGATGACCGGCTCGTTTGCACGACTAATGTGGCGCATATACCTACCACAGATAGCAATGATCAGCTAGGGCTGTATTCAAGTGAGGAAAACCATAAAATTTTGGAGCTCGCATATCTAAAGCTAAAAGGCTCTTCTTATAATCACATTGGCTCAAATACGGCCATTGACACGTTTCTTCTTGCCGGGTTTATACCGGAAACGCTAAAGATTAGAGATTTGGCTTCATGGGCAAAATTGCTTCAGTTTTACAAAAGTGGGTTGTGTACTGTAGCATTTGGCACAAAGGCAGCCTTTGCAAATGCTTCATGTGAATTTATCTCTGGACATGACTACGCAGTGCATGACTTTTCCGGCTCTCAAATATCTTTGACCAATCCTTGGGCCCCGGAGGTGCCCATTGTGATTAAGCAATGGTCAACATTCACAGAATACTTTGACGTTGCATATATTAGTTGGAACGCAAAAAAAATGTTCAAGTTTCACGAAAAGATACATTTCAGCTACAATGCTGAAACAAATAACAAAAGCATACGATCAACTTTGAATAAACCGGCGTTTTTGATTGCAAACGACTCTTTGAACAATGAGACAGTATACGTTTTGTTGGAAAAGCATTTATCTCAGGAGCATCCCGGCATTCACCTTGAATTAGTCAATGATTCCATCGACGTGTCCAATTTGACAAAATATAAAAATAACACGGGTTTTCATTTACTGAAAGTATCCATTGACTCTATAACCGAAAAAAGGGTTTGCTGCTTTTCCGAACTATCGGTCAGATTCACTTTGCACATATATTCTTTGTCAAAATCTATCACCATCAAAAAGGCAAATGACAAAAACGTTATTTCTGTAACCAATGTTTTTCTGGAAAACTATACTTTTGAAAATGATAAGTACTGCATGAACCAAACCTACAAACTTGATTTTGCAGATGCCAATGATGAAAATAAACATTGCAACACCGATGGCTCCGAAAATGTTGTCTTGTGCACAGTGCAACTATTAGCAACCAAAAGTCACATAAATTTCCAGCTATACCATTTGAACGATTTTGCACTAGAGAGGCCGCTAATTTCTGAACATGCTTATGAATTTGAGATGCAAACCAGCCCTCAAATCCCTTTAGCCAGAAACAAACAATACAAACTAATTTGTAGCGCCAAAGATGCGTATTGTGGAGCTGAGTTTGTTCTGGGGTGTTCCACCAACAAGCGGAGCATTAGACCAAAGTTATCAGAGTACTACAATTACTTTGGTGGTTTGTTTAAAACTAGCTTTTCAGCCACTGATTTTGTTGTCAAAGATATTGGCGACGGCACCAAATTAAGTGTTTTGCTAAAATCAGAAATGGGAAGCTGTCATGACATGTGGAATATTCGTCTATTCAATGTTTCATGCAAAAAAAAACATCTTGATTGGTCAATAAGGGTTGTTGATCAAGAATACGGGCACTCTCTTCTTTCCAACTCTTCTGGCTGCTCAACTTTCACGTCGAATACCGCTGCAAACGTGGTAGTAAACAAGAACGGAGCCGTGTCGAGAAAGGTTACATTTGAAATGACACTGTTGGAGAAAATTGACCCAAGGTCCACTCATTTGCTTATGGAAATTGGAACCCAATATAAGCTTTCAAAGTAAGTACGAAATCCGATCATGAAGTTTCACAAGACTTTTAATAAAACAGCGTATATATCACGTGACAATACTTTAACAGGATTTAAAATTTAGAATATGTCCCATTTAAGGGAGTTGATCACGAGGAAAAGGTCAACTTTAGACTATATCCACAAATTATTTAAAAGGAAGAACAATTATGTGCAATTGCATTTAGTCAAGTTGGTTTTGATTACGAGCCTACTTAGATGCAACAAAAAAACAGCAAAAAACAGCAAAAAACAGTTTGAGCGACTAAATCGATTTCAAAATGTTTCTTCGACTTTCTAGACAAAAGTTGATCTCGTTAGATAATGGTGGTTTACAAGACTCAACCCGTCACAGCAAGGAAAGTACAGACACATTTCATTACACGAAGCAGATTTGGAAAAAAATATGCTCTAATGTTTTAGAATTTTGGGTTGAGTGCAACGAGTATCTAATTTTTCAAGGCTGCTCAACGCAAAATTTGGAGTTTGGAAACTTTGTTGGACACACCGTTTGCATTATTTATTTTTTGGTACGATTTACTCAGGATAACGTTTTAAATCCGAACAAAGATAAAATCAAAAATTTAGAAGACTACTTTGATTTATCGAGTAGCTCCACTTTGCAGAAATACGATTTTTACCAAGAGTTTGCATCCTTTTCCGGTACTCAAAAAACGTTGTCTGTAAGTAATTGGTACGATGCGTATTTGAAAGACATAAATTTTTTAGTCCAGGTTTTAGCAGTTTTTTTGGTGGCACTCAATGCTTTGATCACCATATTTTTTTTTGTTTGGTCTTATAAAGACTATTCCCTGTTCCACATCAAAACAGTACCAAAATCAAACAACATTCAAACCAGATCTTTGACTGAGTTGTACAGGGGTGATGAGCACAAACAGACTTTTTTGCAAAAGCTGAAAAGCGCTTATCATTTCTTGACACAAACTCGAGTTGAAAAATGTACAAAGGACACCGATGTGTTTTACCAATTCTCTCGCTGGGCACCTTCCCCATTTTCAACCGCACTTTTCACCTCTTTTAATCCTGTGGCAGTTATTTTTTTATATTTCAATGACACAAAGCCCAAATCTTTGATTAGCTTATTTTTACTACAGTACGTGATGAAATATTTGATCATTGACAATTTTGAGCGAGCTAGAAAGGATGAACAAATATTTGTACAGGCACTAGTTGAAGAAAGTACTTCCAAGCTACTGGCTGGGTACACGGGCATCAACCAAAGTGCGACTCCTTTGAGCAATCGCAAAATATTCATTACACATTCTCTAAGTGGAGAAATTGTCAAGGAAGCGTACAACTACAAGAAGCAAGAGTTTGAAATAATATAATATATTACAAAAAACTCATACATGCTCAAAAAAAAAAAATAAAAATAAAATATCGCGTTAATCTACATGTATAATATAATTTTATAGTTCTCCCCAACCAAACAACCAATTGCTCAATTTCGCAACCAATCCGTTGGGGTGCTTGGAAGAAGCTACATCCTGGGTCATGACAGACTCTAGTGTATTGTACCATCCCCCATGCTTCAAGGATTTTCCGTTGTTCGTGTTGTTGTATAAACTTCCAGAATTGTTGTGTGTAAAAATGTTAGCCCCGCTCGTCACGTTAAGCTTTCTGGCATTAGCAAAAAGAGGTTCGTTTTTAGCATCAACGGATTCTTTTTGTGCCTTTGTGGACACTGGCTGAGCTTGCACTTTGGCAGATAAGTTCAAGTTTGAGTTTGGGAAGCTTTTTCCACTTGGAGGTGCTGGTGCAGAAACAGAGAAAGAGTCCTGGTATTTTTCTATTTTGCAATTTGTTAAACCTTCAACCGAATCCTTGGAATATGGAACACATCCAAGTAGCACTCCTCCGTAAAGTGTGCCGTTTTCTTTTAGAGCTCTAAGAGCGCTTGTTTCAGTGTTATAAGTGATTTTTACCCACCCGTTGCCGGTAAAAATCGGGTATTTTGTTCTGTCGACAGCGGTTTCACTAGGATTTTTGAATCTGGAAAGACCAAATGCTGGTTCTTCACGACAAACTTCAAAGTCCTCCATTACTTTGCCAAATTTGCTGAAATGGGCAATAACTTGATTGGAGATAGATTCAGGGTACCCAAAAACTAACACTGCGTAGCCTTGTGCGTCAACAGTAGTAGCATGTGACTCTGCTTTCAATGGTTTGATGATTTGAACAGCTTCACTTGTCGAGTCTTGTCTTTTGGATTTGTCAAATATGTTTTTGCTTTTGAAAATGCCCATCTTTTTGGCTGGTGATTTATTACTTTCATCAGTAGTGTTGCTCGATCCAGCGATTTCGACTACACCATTGTCCATGGCGTGGTTGCTAAACTCATCTTCTCTTTGAAGATCAAATATAGATTTTGCAGGAGGTGCGTCGTTCGAGTCCAAGTGGAAATTTAAATTGTTTTTGTCAGGACTACCCTGCTGATCACTGTCAGTAAGTTTTACGCTGTTGAAAGTCGATGTGACATTTTTGGTGATATTACACATGTTGAATTTTTTCGTTCCAAAGGAAATTGTTCCAAACGCGTCCTTCGCAGTTGCTGGTGCTGCAGTGCCCGAAAAAGAATCTTGATCGTCATTTGTTTCTTTATTGGATCTTCTCACAATGGTTTGTGGCGTTGTTCTTTTGATATTATCGGCAAACCATGCTGGTGTGGTCTTTATTTCTTGTCTAGAGATACTTGATTGGCTTGTTGGAATTGGTTGCGGTTGCAATGTTGAATATAGTGGGGTCTGTTGTTGTAATAAAGGCTGGTTCTGTTGAAAGTTATTTGGCATCCCGGAGTTGAAGCTCAACGTAGAACCCCCTAATGTTTGAGTACTGCTTGGGTTAAACAAAGAAGGCGCCAATGGTTGTTGCTGTTGTTGTTGTTGCTGTTGCTGTTGCTGCTGTAAAGGCAAAGTCAAAGAAGGAGCAGAATTCTGACTAAATAATCCACTTGATGTTGTTGGATTGACTTTATTATTTGAACTTCCAAAAAAACCTGTTGGTCCGTTCATCTTAGTTTGAGGAGTACTTGAGCAAAGCGTCTTGGGGGTCTCGCTGAAAGTGTGTGTCTTGTATTCAGAGTTTTTCTGAAACCCAATTCATTGAATAAAACATTTCTTATTCGCTGACAATAACTATAACTTGTTGAAAGTTAGTTCTTTGCTTAGAAAAAAAAAAAAAGAAAACTCAATCTCATAAAACTTGGGACAGGACAAGCGCGTTTTAATCAGGGTCTTGCTCGGGTAACAAAGTTTTATCAAGATGTAATTTTTAACAAACGTATACTTCAAGTAGGCGCAAGAAACCGTTTTTTTTTTTTTTTTTTGCAACAAGTGACTTGTGAATATTTAGTAAATGTATATATAATACTAGTAAGTTTGTGTAATATCTGCTATGGCTTCCCCAATTGAACTTTTTTTCAAAACTCAACTAAACGAGACAACAACCTTACCCTTTGCTTTAGCCGAAATTAATTTATCAAATGCTTTTTCAAAGTCCTCTGGTGAATAAACAGTGTCGACCGGAACTGATAATTTTTTTTCGGTAATCATTTTGATACCGACTCTGGCCACATCAGCATTAGGGACCAGTAGTAATTGATGATACGTGTAGCTTCTGATAAACCATTTCTTGACGGTTCCAACAATACTTGGGAATGCAGGGTTTGCGTAGTTGATTTTGGAATCCCCGGCAATAGAAACATAATACGAGTTTTCATTTTTTGGTTTCAAGACTTGATCCATGCAGTTGAAAAAATAAGAGTTCCCACAACAATCGTAAATAACATCGTATTTAATGCCAGTTTTCGCAACGTGATCAATGAGGTCTTGTGTGACATTCCCTGTTTTGTAATCAAACAATGTATCAAACCCATACTCTTTGTTTCTTTCAAAAGAAGCAGCAGAACAGATCCCATCAACTACGGCGGCACCCAACTCATTTTTAGCAATTTGCACAGCCATGATCCCGGTAGCAGTGGAAGCACCAACAATCAAAACTCTCTTGTCTTTTTGAGCCCAATCAACGTCTTTTTTCAATTCAAAACTGGTCAAAGCTTGGTAACTCGTACCAAAAACCAATGGCCATGCTCCGTTTTCTGGAGAAATAGGGACTTTTCCAGAATCAATTTTTGCAATAGATTTATGGGCTTTTGGATCAAAAATCAAATAATCGCTCATTGTCCCGCTTTCACCAAACAAATGTTGAAATAAACCAGCAACTTTATCTCCAACGCTGAACTGGTCAGCAGGAACGTTTTTCCCGACTTTGACAACTTCACCAATAAAATCTCTCCCAAAGGTTTTAGCAAATGTTTTTTTAGCGACCCAGCTGGAGGCTATTTTGTAAAGAATGTAATCAATAGGATTGAAAGCAGCATAGTGTATTTTGACCACAATTTCTTCAGGCTTGTAGCAGGAGTTCAAGTCCAAATCAGTGGTGATTAGTTCAGGTTTTTGGGCATTTGTATAAAAAACAATAGATCTTCTCTTAACAATATCGGTCATGTTTTTTTGTGTTTGCTAATATAATTTGGTTGGGTTTTTTTTGTTTTTTATTTTTTATTTTTTTTTTTTTTCTCTTTTTAAAGAAGAAGAGTCACTCATGAATCGTTAATGTCGATGACTACTCAAGATCAAAGATAAGCATCAACTAGATTTTATATAACAGACAACTCACACATCCTAAAATTCATCGCTACTCTATAAATACCCCTTTCAATCTTATCAACTTTTTAAATTCGACCTTTATTTTTTTTTTTTATTTTTTCTCATTTTTTACATTGTTTTTCTTCATTCCCTGCCGAGCGGTTTTATCGCGCATGCCGCAGCCAAAAAAAAAACAACAACAAAAACAACACACAAACACACATACACACACAAAGCAAAGCAAATCAAAGCAAAAGCTTCCAGTGCAGGAGTTTTTTTGTTCTTCGAACCTTGAAAATTTTTTTCTTTTGTGTTCGATTTATATTGTATATTAGTTTCCGAGTCTTTGCGTTCCGTTTTCAAGTCTTTGCGTTCAGTACGTAGGTGGTGGTGGGTCTTGACGGGATCTTCTTGAGCGATACCCCCTTGTGTCGAAGCGTGCTGGAGGGTACGGTCTTGTTGATTGTGTTGGTGTGCTGGCAGAGGACTGGTGTGAAGGGTATTCTCTGTTGGAGTTTCCTTGAAACCTGCTTGCTCTCTTTGGGTATGATGAAAAGTTTGATCCACTATTCTGGACCCTGTCGTACCGGGAGTTGTACCTTCCTGCTCCTGGTGCACGGGTGATTGGCGTTGACGATTGTGATGGCAACGATGTAGTGTTTCGTTGATGCATGTATCTTCTGGACAAGCTACGTGTGTCTCTTCTTTCAATGCTAGATGATATGGAACTCGGATTGATTTTGTATTTTTTGAATATTGTTTTTAACCTACTGGTTTCGCTTCTCATGTGAACGTAATTCATGTGCACTTTCCCCAAGAAATGGTCAGCAAGTCTCTTGTCGTTGTCCAATCGACTCAAGTAGGCCCCGCAGACATTGCAAACTTGTAGTTCTTGTTTTCCGGAGGTTGCAATTTTTGATGCAAATTCTCGCACTCGTTTGGCCACATCTTCTCTTTTTATAGTCAGTTTGCTCAAGTAGATGCTTTGGGCCATAGATCTTTCAAGTTCTCCGTTCGTTGCCAAAACCTCAATTTCTCTGGACAATAATGCAATAGACTCGTCAATGTTGTCCAACTCTTTGGAAACTTCAGATATTTTCAACCTTTCGTCTTCAGTCTTGCTTTCTAATTTTTCAATTGCCATTTCTTTTGTTACGTTGCATTTTTGAATAAAACCAACAAGAGTTTGGTAGTACTGTTTGTGAAACTCTAAATAAACGTGCAAGTCTTTTTGGGAAGTTTCGAGGCTTCCAAGATTCTTACCAGAATTTGTGTTTGCAAAATCATGAAACTTTGTTTTGAAAAGAACAGCATATTTGGAAACGTGGTACTGTGGACATTTGCCATGATATTCTTTCGTTCCGTGGAAAAGCTCATAGGGACACTGTGCAACAATGTAAGATTTGCAAATTTCGTGATTTGTGATTAATGACTCTAGTGATGTTTCATCGCGGTTAGACGCGGTGGATGTGTTGACGATTTTCGACAAAGCGCCATGACCCATCAACTGCTCAATCGCACTATGCTGCGTTTCGGACGCGCTCATATTTTGAAAGCTTTTGGAAATTAGCAAAGCTGCCTTTTGATTGCTTGCCTCACTTTTGCTATTTTGTTCAATAACAGTGTTTCAAGATCAGCACCATGATGATGACCAATCTGGGGCAAATGTTAATTTTATGCAAGAAAAAACGTCAAAAGAGGCACGTCGGGTAAAACTTGCTTTTTTTTTTTTTTTTTGTAAACATTATTAAAATGTTATAGTGACAATCTTTAAAGTCAAATGCTATTACTAAAAGATTGTGCACTTTTGTAATCTTTGATGTTTCTCCTAGTACACCAAAAAACATACGACTCTCTTATACAATTATTATTACAACTTTTATAAAGCTCAAAACCATATCGTAAAAGGATTTGAAGCCAATTACAAAAAAAACAAACAAATAACCTCGGACAAAGATGATCACAAGAATCTTGCAATATACATGTAGCCTACTATACACGATCGTTCAGCTAATAACGGGAAATATATCAATACGCTTATACAAATGCAAAAAAAATCCAATATTTTATCGAATTGGGCTTTTTTTCCAAAATGATTTATCAGAAAAAGAAGACAAACATCAGTTTGTGGTTGTTTTTGGCGGCTCCCATAATGAATATGGAAAGCAACTATGCCGAGAATTGGCAAAAATGCAAAGCGTATATGTCATTAACATAGACAGTCCAAATGATCTATTTTCCAGTTTGAGTGCCGGAAATTATTTGCAAATTGATTGCACAGACTTTGGAAATTTTGAATTTTTAAAGGAGTGTATCGACAAAATGGGAAAGCTTATTAGCTCAACCCCAAAAATTAATCAACACTCTACAATAATAGTTGTAAACAATGTTGATACTGGAAGCGAAAGAAACGGGGGTCGAATGGGTGTACTTGACGAAGAACATTGCGCTTTTATGCATACCACTTCCTCCAACGCAACCAATGTCATGTTAATGTTCAGCGAAATAATAACAAGGTTTGAAAACAGTTATTTTTTGTACTTGATCAATATTTCCAACGTTGTGGGATTGCACCCCAACGACTACAGAGACCACTCGTACGCATATTCTTGCTCCAAAGCAGCTGTGATACAATTTCATCAAAGTTTGACTTCCGAGGTGAATCAGTACAAAAGAGCGCCATTCCATACTATCAAAACATTACTTGTACTTTTGCCGTTCCAAAAGCAAGAAACTTGCATGTGGAAAAAGTTATTTAGCACTTTACATACGGACAAAAACAAACGATCCCGAAAGCATGTTGATAAAATCATTCAGGCTCTTGCAAGTGGCCGTCGCGGCGAGTTTCACTTGACTGATGGCTTTGTTGAAAATATCAAGTTGAATGCAAAGTATAAGTTCAAACATTTCAACGAGATTCATTCCTTTTAGTTCAACGTGCATCGTTTTATTGGTCTAAAGGTCGCGGACTAGCATCGAAAAATGGCTTGGAAAAAAAACAAAAAAACAATAGTCTTGACAAGCGCGCGTTAACGCAAAATACTCTTTGTGACGTTGACATCAAAGTGCAACGACGTACACATATTTGTATATATATATACATATAACAAGTCATTCCATCAATCAAATGTTAAGATCACAAAATACTCAAACACCTATGATGAGCGTTTTGGGAAGAAGTTTGTCGTACTCCGTACGAGCATTTTGCCTATTACATGTGATACACGGCCACATTTATGAGTTCACAGAGACACGGGGAGAAAGCATGCTTCCCACTTTAAACTCCACCAACGATTACGTTCATGTTTCCAAGAAATACAACAATGGCAAGAATATAGTGATGGGAGACTGTGTTGTGGCAATGAAACCGAGCGACCCACACCAAAGAGTTTGCAAAAGAGTCAGTGGCATGCCTGGTGATATAATTTTGATTGATCCCAGTATTGGAAGCAAATTGAACTACGTGTCAGAGAAAATGGCCAGTATGAAGAGCAAAAAAGACTCTTTTGAAGAAATAGGAACTTTGCTGCAAGAAACGCTTTCCGAGTACGAGCCACTATTAAGGAGAAATTCTGATATGTCGAACGACGACATAGATGACGAAGAGCTACGAGACAATAAGAGACGACTGGAAAGTTTTGATGAGTTTGTGCAAGTGCCCAAGGGCCATGTGTGGTTGACTGGAGATAATCTGTCATATTCGGTCGACTCCAGAACATACAATTTTGTGCCCATGGGGTTGATCAAGGGAAAGATAGTTGCTGCCAACGACTTTAATAAGCCATTCTTGCAAAGTTTCAGACAGATTGACAACTCTTATAAATAAATGATTTGTTTACCAATACGTATAGTGATATTTTTCTTATATTTTGTGTACATAAATTCTCTTTCTTTTTTTAGATATTCTTTCTCTGTTCGAATCAATATAATCTTTTCAGTAATTTTGCGCCTGCGTACATGGTTGGCAAAGTGAACAAAACGAAAACGTTGTATAAAGTTCTAAAGATATCGTTGTTGCCCAAGTAGTATTGGAAAAAGCTAAATTCCAAACCCAAGATCCCCACCAAAAACCCTGCCAAATAAACCAAAGTTCCGCATTGTTTTCTTAATGTGATGTGATTTTTGCTGAAATCGATTGCGGCAAACCATGAAACCAAAGTGAACAATGCTCCAAGAAGCACTGCAACGATGAAAATACTGACGATAAACTTGTTTGCTTGTTTAGGAGGAGCGTGGAACTGGTGGATGATTTCCGGTTTCACAGAGTTTTTCTTTTCTTGTTCTGGGGCTTCTACAATCAAAGAGGACAATGTTTGATCTGAAATGGTTGTTTTGTCAAATTCAATTTCAAAAAACAATTCATTCACAATGGCTTCTTCAGCGGATTTGAAGTAAAGTTTCCCACTAATAGGTTTCCCCCATTTGGTGGAGTAGTAGACCAATGGGTTTGGCAATTGCGAGGATTGCAGCAACCAGGAGTAGACATTGTCTTTGGAACTTTTGATCATGTATGGTTGTTCGATCTTGTTGTCAACAGACAAAACCAAAGAGGCGTGCTGTGGTTTTGTGTTTGCAACAATTGGTGCATCTTCTTGTTCGTCGTTTGTCTTTGGAGCAGGCGATGGGATGTATTCAAATTGAAACTTCAAAAGATCATTAGTGTTGTAATCCAAAGTGATTTTTTGAGGTCCTTGACTTAGGTCTAGAAACTGTTTGCTGGTTCCTGCTAATAGTTGCGGATTGGTGATTGCGTTTGCAGAGTTCAGCATACTGACAGCCACGAAAACTGTGTAAATCCATGATAGCAATTGCATTGTACAAAGGATACTTGGTTGTGGGCTTGAGACTGGTTTATTAGTTAGGAAACTCTATAGAGAGTACACTATTTATGAGAATACTTTTGGTTAAACTCTTTTGAACAAGTAATCATTTTTTTTTCACAACAATCATAGCTATTGAACCTTGAAACTGTGCGGTTTTGTTATTTTTTTTCTCCTCCGCTTGTTTTGCGTTCGTTGGGTGCGACAAAAACTTTCTTAAATGTCACGTGAGAGAGAGAGAGAGAGTTTACAGTCAATCTTATAGATTAATAATTGCATTTCAAAAGTGGGTTTAGTACAATATTGATAAAAATAATTTGATCTTGGGACAAAAAAAAAATATTAAAGAGCCTACAGGGGATACATTCATTCAGGTACTTGGTTTTGGTGTAACAGGGTTGTCTTTAGAGCACAAGAAACGTGATGCACTGGTAAAACAACCGACACAAGTGCGGATACAGTAGCTCATCTTGGACTTGATTTTCTCACTCACATGGATCAGCCTAGTTTTGACCCATACTATTGACTGCAAACCACCTATTCTTTTTTTGCGTTCTTGTTTAAGGCTGTTATTATCTTCTGGAGATTGATGTGCAGGAGGAATTCTGTCTGCCAGTTTCACAAGCAAAGATTGCAAAATGGTTATATTCCATTCATAAATTTTTTGTGCACATTGGAAAACCACGTTGCTAAACATTCCAATCAAAATGAGCAACCCAGCACAAACAAATGAGACTCCCATCAATGGAACGATAAGCATCAAACTGAACAGAGAAGTCATGGTGAACACACCAACATAAACGAAAAACCAAATGGATGCTGTGATGGACATTATAGGAAGGTATAAATGCTAAGGGGAACAGTAGTGATAGTGACAAATAGGCTCAGCAGTGCTCTTTTTTTTTATGGGGCTTTTCTGTTTTTATTTGACCTTTGATGCCGTGTCTGTCGTAACAATAAATGCTCTTCACATGAACAATCTGTTGAACCAAAAACATTTAGCTTTGAACTGATGCTGTTGAAATCCTGTTCAAAACTTACAGATAAAACTCAACACCAAACTTATCTCTTTATGATATTTCACTGTTACAATAGTTAAACTCATAATACTTTCCAACTTTCAATGTGCTTTCTTTCCAACTCTCTATGGCGGCTAAATGATATTTGCCGTTTAATGTTAACAAATATAATAATACAGCATTTGTATCACGTGAAACATCAGCAATGGTGCCAATCATTAGCACCTGTAGCGTCAATTTAGGAATACTCAAGCATATAGTACGCCCCAACTTTTGAAAAAACAAAACTAAAAAAAGCAAAAACATTCTGCATTATTCACTCCATGTACATACCTGAAAACTGTGTTTACAGACTGAAACTCGGTGTCTTATACAGATGGTGATGTAGCTAATACTTTTTTTTATGGATGCAAGCTTTGTACTTCAAGATTTCGAGTATTTCTTGGTATTAGTTGTTTGTCTTTAGTCTAGAAGCTGGATCTGTTGCTCAAGGTAATGAGTATTTCTAACTACTGGGTTAGAGTTATTTCCGAAATTACATGACAACACCTGTATTATTACACGTTTACAATTAACATCACATTGTTTGTTTAAAGTAGTAATCACGTGAAGTAGTACTATCACTCATTACGAATTATTTTCTCACTGGTTCCCATCATTCTCTTTTTTTCTTTTTTTTTTTTTTTTTTTTTTTAAATTTTTTTTTTTTTTTTTCCAAATTTTTTGCCTCCGTTCGACATGGTTTGGTGAAAGATTTTGATGAAAGATTTTCCAGTGTATAGTTGAAGTATGCATCACGATAAAGTTTAACAAGAAGGAGACATTAAAACCAACGAAGGAATTTGAAACACACACACACACACACACACCTTATCAATATGAGACCTATTCAAATGTTTGGTCATAGTAGACCAGTTTCGCAAATCAGATACAACCGTGACGGGGACATTATTGTTTCTGTTTCTGCTGATGAAAGTGCATCTATTTGGTATTCCAATAGTGGAGAAAGAATTGGGACTTTTAATGGTCACAATGGGTCTATTAATTCCGTAGACATTTCTAGCAACTCGAAGTTTTGTTGCACTGGATCCGGTGATTCTACAATTAAAATTTGGAAATTAGAAAACGGTCAAGAATTGCAAACCATTGAATATCTTCCATATATTGAATGTGTTGAATTTTCTCCTGTAGACAACAAATATTTACTTGTGATTACTGCTGGTGTTTTCAAGACACATGGTTGTATTGATGTATATGCTTTTGATAATGAAACGGGAAAGATTGGGGAAATTGTTTTCAAAATTGAAAGAAATCCTGAAGTGGATAGTTTTATGGAATTTAAAAGAGCCAGTTGGTCATTTGATTCGAAATACATTATTATTGGATGCAAAGATGGTCAGATTTTGAAATACGATGTTGAAGCTAGAAAAATTGTGCATCAAGAACAATTACACAAATTGATTATTAATGATATTCAATTTAGTCCTGATAGAACGTATTTTATTACTGCATCTAAGGATAGATTTTCTAAAATGGTGGATGTGATGACAATGAAAACATTGAAACAATATGAAAGTACAGGTCCATTGAATAGTGCATGTATTTGTCCATTAAAAGATTTTGTTATTATTGGAGGTGGTCAAGAAGCAAGAGATGTTACAACTACTGGATCAAAAGAGGGTAATTTTGAAAGTAGATTTTTCCATAAAATTTTTGAAACTGAAATTGGTAGAATTAGTGGTCATTTTGGTCCAATTAATGGATTAGCTGTTTCTCCTCAAGGTAATAATTTTGCAAGTGCTTCAGAAGATGGATATATTAGATTACATCATTTTGAAAAAAACTATTTTGATTTCAAATTTGATGTGGAAAAGACACAAGCTGCATTGGCTTCTTGAGCTTCGAAAAACAACAATAATGCAAGCGAAATGAGTATTACTGGAATAAATTTAGCAATTGGATCTGAAATTATAATATAACACCAAACATCTATTACACAAGCGATAGCGAGTGTATAAGCTACTTCTATAGTCTTCTACTATCACACTACTATCACCTGACTATATCACTTTACTATAACTTTTAATAAGTTCAAGTTCAATTTCAATATATATATATATATATATATATATATACGTCTAGTTATGTAAATTATAAACAATAACCTATCATACAAATGATACCAATACGAGTGGGGTCGATGTTTTGTCAAAGAGACTGTTGCATTCGTTTAGTAAAAATTATGTGGAGTGCTTCATTTTTACTTTGAGGAGATAGATATAATGAGATTATGTATTAAGAGTATGTATTAAGCCTATGTATTAAGAGTATGTATTAAGACTATGTACTGAGACTATGTACTGAGACTATGTAGTAAGAGTAAGTAGTAAGAGTAAGTAGCTTACCTCCACTAATAAAACATCAATACCGACAACTCGGAAAAGTGAATCATATGAGATACTAATTAATTAATTATTACTATATATATATATAATTTTCATTATTTTCTTGGGTGTGTGTGGGTGTGTGTATACATATTAATTGTGTGCCTATTAATACTTACATATGGGTGTATTTACTTAATAGATAGTAGAGTAGCAGTAGTAGTAGTAGTAGTAGTAGTAGTAATAGTAGTAGTAGTAGTACTAGTATAATACAAAATGTTACATCTCTATTGTCTATAATATATTATGTATTATACTTGGTTTATTATTATTATTAGTATATACAATAAATAATAATAAATCATTATTCCGAGAAGCCATTACTCCGAGAATTCGGAATATCACTTTGTATAATATTATGCTATCACGTGTATTAATACAAACTAACTAATTAACTAACTAACTAACTAATTAACTAATTAACTTATTAATTCATATATTATAAACACCGAGAATACCGAGAATATACAAATAAATTTGATACAATAAAACAATTTACAATACAAAAAACGAGGGATTTTATTTTTGTTTTTATTATATTGAAGATTATGCTTATGATTATGATAATGATTAGTTGATGTAGTAGTAGTAGTAGTTTTAGAGAGTAGATGTAGTAGTAGTAGAAGTTACAGAGAGTAGATGTAGTAGAAGTAGTAGTTCATAGTAATTATAATAATAGTCATTAACATTTTTTTGCAAAAAAAAATATTATTTATAATTAATTCTTCTCGGATAATAAACGTCTAACTGTGGTATTCAGGTAGTCAGGTAGTCAAGTAGTCAATTGGTCCAGTAGTCAATTGGTCAATTGGTCAAGTAGTCACTTTGTCACTTTGTCAATTGGTGAAAAAAAAAAAAAAGAAATGAAAAGTTTATATAAAAAGTTTGAGGATATATGTTCGAGGATTGATACTTTCCAAGATATATAAATGATGAAGATTATATGATAATCAAGATTCTCTTTATATTTGAACGATTTAAATTGCAATATATATATATATATATACATACTTGCAATAACGACGATCATGTTTAGGATTAGTAATAAATGAATTGTGTGGAGTAATTGAATAAAAAAAAAATATATTTTATTATTCATATATCATATCGGATATATATTTAACTTGCAAGACAAAGTATATTATATAACTGAATAATTTAAAGAAAAAATAAATAAATAAATAATCATAAACCAAACGACATCAACACAAACAATCAACAATGTTGAAACAATTCACCAAATCTTCTATTTCAAGAAGAAGTTTGTTGACTTTGGGTAATACCAATGCTTTGAAAAGTCAACAATTACTAACTACTCGTTCTTCATTATTGAAAAGATTTAATTCATCCACTTCTACTTCTTCTACTACTACTACTACTACTTCACCATCTTCATCCACTTCTGTTATTAAGAAAACCTCTTTTCTTAAAAAATTTGCATATTTTTCTCTTTTTTCAATTGTTGGTGTTTCTTCTTATATCACATATTGTTTATACAAAGAATTGAATCCAAAACCTCAAACTGCTAAATCTGTTATTCATGAAAATGGTTCAAAACGGAAAAATATTGTTATTTTAGGTTCAGGTTGGGGTGCAGTTACATTATTAAAACATTTAGATACATCTGAATATAATGTTACTATTGTTTCTCCAAGAAATTATTTTTTATTTACTCCATTATTACCAAGTACTCCTGTTGGAACTGTTGAATTGAAATCTATTATTGAACCTATTAGATCAATTACAAGATCCACAAAATCTCAAGTTGATTATTTGGAAGCAGAATGTACAGATGTTGATCCACATTCTAAAAGAATTCATATTGTTTCTAATGCAAACAATTATGAAATGGATTTAGAATATGATTATTTGGTTGTTGGAGTTGGTGCTCAACCAAATACTTTTGGAATTCCAGGTGTTATGGAACATGCTTCATTTTTAAAAGAAATTCCTGATGCTCAACAAATTAAATCAAAAATTTTATACAACATTGAAAAAGCTGCTTCTTTACATGAAGATGATCCATTAAGAAAATCTTTATTAAATTTTGTTATTGTTGGTGGTGGACCAACAGGTGTTGAATTTGCTGCTGAATTAAGAGATTATGTTGATCAAGATTTAAATAAATGGATGCCATCAATTTCAAAAGAAATTAATATTGTTTTGGTGGAAGCTTTACCAAATATTTTGAATATGTTTGATAAAAAATTATTTAATTATGCTCAAGATTTAATGATGAAAAATAAAATTGATTTGAAATTGAAAACAATGGTTAAAAATGTGGATGGTAATATTATTACTGCAAAAATTGGTGAAAAAATTGAAGAAATTCCATACGGATTATTAGTTTGGGCAACAGGAAATGGTTGTAGACCAATTACTCAAAATTTAATGAGTAAAATTCCAGAAATTCAAAATTCAAGAAGAGGTTTGTTAATTAATAAAAAATTGGAATTGTTGGGTGCAGAAGATTCCATTTACGCATTAGGAGATTGTACATTCCATCCAGGTTTGTTTCCAACAGCTCAAGTAGCTCATCAAGAAGGTGAATATTTGGGTGAAGTTTTCCATAAAAAATTCTTGATTGATCAATTACAATACACTTCAAAACAAAACAATGGTGCAAACGCAGAATTGATCAAAAAAAACGACTTCAAAATTAAAAAATTGCAATCCAAAATTAAAGATTTCGAATACAAAAACCAAGGGGCCTTGTGTTACATTGGTAGTGACGAAGCATTGGCTGATTTGGCCATTGGTGAATCAAAATTGAGATTGAGTGGGGGTGGATTAACATTTTTGTTCTGGCAAAGTGCTTATTTGGCCATGTGTTTGAGTGTTAGAAGCAGAATGTTGGTTGCCTTTGATTGGGTTAAATTGCATTTTGTTGGAAGAGATTCAAGTGTCTAAGTACCTACACCAAAACACTACTAAACAAGTGAAGTAATCACCAAACAATACTACTTTCAAAAATGATTACTCTTAAATTATATTCTAATTACATCCATGTCTATACCAAAAAGCATGTGATCACTAAATATATTCTGTGCCTGATTTGCAAAAAAAAAAAAAAGGGCAACGCATATTAAAAGTATACTAAATAATACATAATTATATTCCTTTGTATATACGAACTTATGATTATCTCTACAATCTTAGCTTTATGACACGAGCAGCGCCCTAGCTCTATGACACGAGCAGCGCCCTAGCTCTATGACACGAGCAGCGCCCTTGCTCTATGACACGAGCAACTACGAGTGGAATTACTTACAGCCATGTCACATTCCCTCTATCACCTAATCCATCAAAACTAAGAGCCGAACCAAATCAATTGAATATTAAAAAGTGATATTTTATCAAATATATACAGCGCTTAACGTGCTGAGTGAAAAGACCAGCAAAGGTCTCTATTTTAAACTTGCTTTGGTGCTTTCTATAATGCTTTAGTCACTACCATATGCTACTCTCTTAGCTTTACTTTGCTCGTGAGCTCAGCCTAAAGATACACAACCTACAAGATCCCTTTTGTTCTTTTAACTTACACTTTTTTCCAAAACATAAATTAGTAACAAATTTCACCCTGCCAAAATGCTCACTCACAATGACTCACAATGACTCACAATTACTTGCTAAAAATCTAAATTGCTCTTATGCCTTATACACCTTTTTTCAATCTCACTTCTCCATGAAATCAGCTCCAAAATTCTCTAAATGAAAAAGATCAGCGGCATCTTTGCTAAACTGGTCAAGTTGTTGGTTTTGATCTAATCCGTGGTCTTTATCCAAAGTACCCGCCAAATCGTCAAAATTCAAATCTTCCAACAAAAACGGCGCCGCCATGTGCCCGTCCTCCATTAACCCTGGCGTGTGTCTACCAAAACCTACACTGCCTGGCTTCAAAGAACCAGTATCCCCATTTGTATTCTCGTCATTTCCAATCGCAACATCTTTGTGGTTAGATTCGCTCGACTGGCTAAAAGTGGCACCAGCAACATTTTCAGCACTGCTGGTGTCAATATTTTTTGAAGCCGTATTACTCTTTTGAATACTGGACTTTGTTTTCGCGTTGCCCTTTGATAAAGTCGGACCGGAGCGTTGCTGCTTTTTCACAACTTTTTTCGAAGCTCCGTTCCCATTAGACTTTTTAGTACTACCCAAAGTACCTGGCGTGCTTGTGTGCTTAGCAGTATCTTGTTTGCTTATACGAGAAATGTCAACGTTTGGAGTCTTGCTATCAGTATTTGCACGAGCTTCCCCAGTTGCCTTTGGGGTAATCGCACTAACAATAGAGCCATCAGTGTCAGATGGACCAGGAGTAGAAGATATTCCTTGTTTCTGCGCTTGCTGTTGCATTATCAACTGCTGATAATGTTGTTGAGCTTTAAGAGCTTTCTGTCTTTGTTGGTAATGTTGCTGCTGAGCCACATTATCTTCTTTTGCACGAGATTTGGCACCCGAATTTGCATTCAAGGCACGTTCTGTTTTCTTTTTCGATTTGCCCGTGGAACTTTTCACACTGACCGTTGGACTTCCTACAACCACTGGGTTCCCACCGGTTGCTGTTTGAAGCATTTCAGAATGAGAACCCTCAATAGCGGATGGTGTAGTCCCCGAATAAATATTGTAAGTGGTTCCACTACTAACATTATTCTGCTTTTTACCTTGTGTAAAAGAGGGACTTCCTGCATAACTATTGTTTTTTGAATTTTTTTCATATGCAATTTCTTTTGCATTACCATGAGGCTCTTCAGGAATGTATTCCAAAAACCCAGACGCTTGATTGCCAGGAGAGTTGAGATTACTCAAGCTAGACTGATGAACTGGTTGTCTTTGCTTAACAATTTGAGTAAGCAAACTTTGGCGTTGCTTTGCTGATAGTGTTGATGTTGGCCTGATTGCGCCGTTTGAAGCTGGCTGTTTGCGCTGGTAAACAACCTGTTGAGAATGTGGCGCACTTGGTGAATTGTATGCACCAGGTGCAGAATTACCATTATTTTCAACCATTACTTGTGAAAACATAGAAGGTGACTCACCGTTTTGAGATCCATGAGCAGAAAAGTCCTTGGTAAACTGACTTGGTTGGGTTACTTTGATTTGAGAAGGTATATTTGCTCCATTTGCAGACCCACCAGTTCCATAAACCATTTGGTGACCAGGAATGGCATTTTGTTGCGTCAAGTTTTGCCGCTGAGAATGACCAGGAAATCCAGCAGTATACGGAGTGGATGACTCGGAATTGGACTGAAAAAACTGATTTTGCCCAAGAGGATGCTGCTGATACTGTTCTAAAAGCTGTGGATCATTGGATAGTCGGTTGGAAACACCAGGTGTAGAAACGGCTGAATTTGGGTCGTTGAAAACGGCTTCCGTTTGGTACGGAACAAAGGGACGAGAGAAACTATGCATATGCGGAGGTTGCGATAAATGCGAATCAAATGGGGCGGGTGCTTGTCCCTGATGATCTTTCGGTTGTGTTTTTGAAAGTGGCACACCTTTAGGAGGCATGGTTGGTGAATTGAAACCGTGCTACGGAGGAGGCCCAGAATATCCACCGTGAGGAATAGAAGCAGAACCAGTAGGGTTGTTCATCAAAACGTTTTTGGAGCTGGCACTTGTATTTCCCATGACATTATGAGTTCGCACTGAAGGATTTCCCGAACTCGGCTGTGTTTGTGACGGATGCAGTTGTTGCTGAGAATTTTGTGGCTGCATTGAATCAGATTGTTTTTGTGGAAACTGTGCGTTTTGTTGTTGTTGTTGTTGTTGTGAAAATTGTTGGGTGTGTTGCTGGTGCATGGGTGGTGGCTGGTTAAAATTTGCCGGCTGTCTTTGCTGTTGTGAAATGGGCAAAATAGGTGTGATCGCATCTATGAAAGGTCTCATGTTTGTCACATACTCCAAAGGTTGCTCTTTAACAAATTGGTTCAAATTCCATAAAGACTTCCACCACTGTAATAGAAAAGTGTCCGAAGAGTCCATAAGCACTTTTGTTTCAAGCAATTCATGCGGTTTCAAATGTACCTCATTTTGTGGTCTCGAAATAGGCACATCTGCTTCTGCCAAAAATGTGTTTGCACTTTCATAATGACCGTTATGAATCATGTAATTGTATATGTGTGCATACAGCAATTGCCTCGAGTTTTTGGCCATTGTGTCAGAAACCACCGCTTGTTGATTGAATTCAAATAAGTCTTTGCTATTGACTGACTCTAAGTTTGGAAACGCATTTGGTTGAGTGTGCTGCTGTTGCTGTTGCTGTTGCTGTTGCTGTTGCTGCTGTTGCTGCTGTTGCTGCTGTTGCTGTTGCTGTTGCTGTTGCTGTTGCTGCTGTTGCTGTTGCTGTTGAAAGGCATGCGGGTGTTGATGCTGTTGATAGTATTGCTGTTGTTGTTGCCGTTGAAACTGCTGTTGCTGATACTGCTCCATTTGCATCCAGCCAGGCATATTCTGTTGGACACCAGGATTAGCTTCACTGCTCGGCTTATTTCGGTTGTTACTCATTATTCTATCCACTTCCTATCAATTATTGAGGCAAAATGCGTTCCTTTCCAATAGAGCCTTTATGTTTCTTTGGATATGCTTATTTGTTTTATGGTTGTGCTTAATTATTAAATTACATTGCCTTTGTTAAAACACAATACAATTTATTACTGATACGAAAACACGACTTTTCCGACTTTTTGTTTTGTTTGTAATTTTTTTTTTTTTTTTTTTTTTTTTTTTTTTTTTTTTTTTTTTTTTTTTTTGCTT